>OBLI01000825.1_pt1 | contig 32249 bp, 25 predicted proteins | sample 1519701 | NCBI WGS metagenome assembly OBLI01 (sample SAMEA3663005, study PRJEB22513) | pig gut metagenome | biome: pig gut; feature: pig-associated habitat; material: faeces | place: France | collected 2012 | reverse complement strand
TTTAGGACAATTCTTTCTGTTGAGGAAATCTTTATGGGATATCTCACCGTATCACGTTCCATAGGCGTCTCCTTTGCCACAAGCTCAGAAGCCGGACGGTAGTCAGAGCTTATGGTGATATATGGCTCCAGCTCACGATACTGTTTCGCCGTAAGACCATACAGACGGGCGAAATCGCTTGGCTTAGTATACACACCTCCAGCAGCACGATATTTGTAGATGTTGCGCACCTGCCACGACTGGAGTCCAAGCCGTAGCAGCTGGGTGCTGTCTGCAGTATTAGGGTCAAAGGGGAACCGCTCAGGCTTATAAGAGCCTGAAGCATAATAAGGAGTGTTCGGATTGCCGTACTGACGCTGCCGTCCAGTAAGAGAGTCACCGCCGACAGCAACAGCCGTACTGTCTGCAGCCTTTCCCAAGTCCTCGCTTTCGCTTGTGAACAGCGAGAGCAACAGAAGCACTATGGAGAATACCGCTATAAGGAGCAGGACCCTACGGTCGGACTTGTTGAAATAGAAAAATTCCTTCCAATCCATAATATTCTGTTCGTCTTACTTGAACACTCCCATCTGATTGAGGAAGATGACTATTATGCACACCGGGCACACAAAACGAACAGCAAAGAGCCACAAGCCGAAGAATGCTCCATGAAGAGTACCCCAATTAGTGAACTCATTGTAGACTATCTTCCTTGGCACATACCATCCTACAAACACCGATGTGAGCAGCGCCCCAACAGGCATGAGGATGTTGGAGGTCAGGTAGTCGCAGCAACCCAGGAAGTCGACTCCGAAGATGTTCAGCTCTACGGCACCGCACGACAAGGAGCAGAATATTCCGATGATGATACAGAGCGTTGTCTGCACGCAAGCTCCTTTCTTGCGTGATATATGCAATTCCTCATAAAAGAAGGCCGTACCAATCTCGTGCATGGAGATGGTACTCGTAAGGGCGGCCAGTGTCAGGAGCGCATAGAAAAGAATGGAGACCAAATAACACACAACTGGCATGGAGCCAAAGGCCGACTGGAAGACATTGGGCAAGGTTATGAACAGCAGTGAGGGACCGCTGTCAGGATTTACTCCTACGGAGAAGGCGGCGGGGAAGATGACAAGTCCCGCCAACACTGCTATCAAGGTGTCGATGCCCGCAATCTGCAGCGCAGACTTGGCAAGGTCTGTGCGCCTACTGAAATATGAGGCGTAGGTACAAAGGCAGGCTGTACCAAGAGACAGCGAGAAGAATGACTGTCCGAGAGCGTCGAGGAACACACCACGTGACATCTTTGAGAAGTCAGGATTGAGCAGAAAGTCTATTCCCTTCCATGCTCCCGGCAGCATGCACGAGGCCACCACAAGGATTATGAGCAGCACGAACAGTGTCGGCATGAGCAAGTTGGATGCCTTCTCTATGCCACGTCTGACACCTCGTATCACCACAAAGTGAGTTATAAGGATGAACACAATAGTCCACACCAAAGGGCGCACGGCATCTGTGGAGAACTCTCGGAAGAATGTCGTGATATATTCCGCATCGCCATTGACTTGCCCCATGAGTGAGGAAAGAAGATATTGCAGGCACCATCCGGCGACTACAGCATAGAAGCCAAGTATTACTGTTGAGGTGAAGATGCCGATGTAGCCGATAATCTGCCACGGCCTGCCATCAGCCAAGTTCTTGTAAGCACGCGCTGCATTGGAGGCAGAGTGCCGGCCAATGATAAATTCGGAAACCATACCGGGGACACCAAGAAAGAGGATGCACAACAAGTAAACCATAATGAAGGCCGCACCGCCGTCCTGTCCGGTAATATAGGGAAAACGCCACACATTGCCAAGTCCTACCGCAGAACCGGCCGTTGCAAGTATCACACCTATCTTAGTTCCGAAATTTCCTCTCTGTTCCATAATGTTAGTATTGTAGTTGAAAAATATTTCTCAGCAAGCGATGATAGTGAGTGCCGGCTCGTCTCCTATATTATTCCAAACTGATGGAGGAATATGGCCAATATCGCCAAGGGGCATACGAAGCGCAACAGGAAGAGATAGATGCCGAAGAACGCTCCCGACACTGTTCCCCAGTTTGTGAACTCGTCGCGTACCGTCTTTCTTGGCACAAACCATCCCAGAAACACGCATGTCAGCATACCACCCAAGGGCAGGAATATCTGGCCAGTAACAAAGTCGAAAAGGTCAAAAAGGTCCATTCCACCGATACGCAGGAAGTCCCAGCTGCCCAACGACAGTGAGCACAGCACGCCGATGATGCCGCAGGAAACCGTCACTATAACCGCACCCTTCTTACGGGTTATGTGAAGCTCCTCGAAGAAGAAAGAGGTGCTCACCTCATGAAGCGACATCAGCGACGTGAGCGCCGCTACAGAGAGAAGCAGGTAGAAAAGCAACGACACCACCCACCCTACAGCCGGCATTCCGCCAAAGGCCTGATTGAAAACATTGGGAAGGGTGATGAAAATCAGCGACGGGCCGCTGTCGGGATTTACACCTACCGAGAAGGCGGCAGGGAATATCATAAGACCTGCGAGGATGGCTACGATAGTATCGATGACAGAAATCTGCAATGCCGACTTCAGCAAATTGGTCTGCCGGCTGAAATAGGATGCGTAGGTACAGATACATCCCATGGCTATGGACAGGGAGTAGAACGACTGTCCCAATGCTCCGAGGAACATGCTCTTGGTCATCTTCGAGAAGTCCGGACGCAACAGGAAGTCAACACCCTTGTCGGCTCCGGGCAAAAGGCATGATGCCACTACTATGATGAGCAGCAGCACGAACAGCGTAGGCATCATAAGCTTCGATGCTCGCTCGATGCCTCCCCTTACTCCATGAATGATGACAAAATGGGCAGTGAACAGTATGACAAGAGTCCATATGGCCGGACGGACAGGATTGTGGGAGAATGTAGTGAAATAGTCCATGACATACTGGGGATTACCCTTCAGCTCACCAACCAAGGACGCATAGACATATTGCAGGCACCATCCTGACACTACGGCATAATAGCCCGTGATGAGAAATCCAGTGACAACGCCCAACAGTCCTACATATTTCCACGCATTGCCGCCCGACATCTTGTTGTACGCCCTGAAAGTGTTGGCAGCTCCATGGCGGCCAATGATAAATTCGCTGAGCATGCACGGGATGCCAAGCAACAGCACGCAACAGAGATACACCACTATGAAAGCCGCGCCTCCATTGTCACCAGCCATGTATGGGAAACGCCATACGTTGCCAAGTCCAACGGCACCACCAGCCGTGGCGAGTATCATCCCCAGCTTACTACCAAAACTTGCTCTCTCCTCTGATGTCATATTGATTTGCTATTATTATTTTCGGTTGCAAAATTATAAAAAATATCGGTATTACGCTAACAATCCGAATGTTTTTGCACCCTCATACAACGAAATTGATTATCTTTGCACGCAAAATCGCATACATCATGAAAAGTATCAGAAAATATCCCGTTTCACTGTTTCTTATCGCAGCAATATGGACGGTATGCCTAATACCTATCCCTGAGACGCCTTTAAACGATGTTCCGATGATGGACAAGTGGACACACTTCGTAATGTTCGGAGTGCTCAGCCTGTGTATAATATCAGAATATGTTTACCGGCACAGAAAGCCTAAAGGCTGGGACGTGGCACTTGTCGGTATGCTGCTGCCCTTTGCCATGGGTGGTATGATAGAGCTGGCACAAGCCTACTGTACAGGCGGCAACCGCAGCGGCGATGTTATGGACTGGCTCGCCGACGGCATTGGCGTGCTGATAGGAGCGGCTATCGGTAGTCTTCTGGTATACTATCGCGCCAGAGCGAGAAAGGATATTTAAGCATGTGCTTATTGTAGAACCTGCGGTCACCAGTAACTTCAGGACCGATGAAATCGGGCTTTTCGAAAGGTTCATCTGGACTTTTCAGTTCTACCTCTGCCATTACCAGTCCCTCGTTATCGCCATAGAACTCGTCTACCTCGAAGACATGAGCGCCCGAACGTACCAGGAAGCGCCGCTTGTCGATGACCCCTCCACGGCACAGCTCCATCAGATGGCGTGCCTCATCCATCTCTATCTCTTTCTCGAACTCGTATCTACTGATACCATCATCAGACTTTCCCTTGATGGTAAGGAAAGCCTTCTCATCACATATTCGAACCCTCACCGTTGCTCCCTCGGCAGGAATATATCCCTGGACGATATGGCTATTCGAAAAGGCGACGCTTTTGAATGCGCCGCCTTTCCGTACCAGAAACTTGCGTTCAATCTCAAGTCCGCTCATTGTACGATGAAAATAGAATAAATCATAAATACTATGGCTAAAGCCACGAATGCTCCGAAAATCCAACGGACAACCTTCTTGGCCTGCTGTTCCTGTTGTGCGTCACGCTTTGCGTGGCGGATTTTACTCTTTTGGCTCATAATTATTTGGTTTATGGTTAATGGTCCTTTTTCAACAAAACTAACTTGCTCCCCTCTCTTTTGGAGAGAGGTTGGAGGTGAGGCTACTCATTTACCGGGAACTCCATGAGGTATGCCTTTATGAAGGGGTCGAGGTCACCATTCATCACACCATCCACATCCGTTGTCTGGTAGTTCGTACGGTGGTCCTTAACACGCCTGTCATCGAAGACGTAACTTCTAATCTGGCTTCCCCACTCTATCTTCTTCTTTCCAGCCTCTATCTTTGCTTTCTCCGCAAGTCGCTTCTTCATAGCCCTGTCGTAAAGTTGGCTCTTGAGCAGGAGCATGGCCTTGGCACGGTTCTTGGGCTGGTCACGGGTCTCGGTATTCTCGATGAGTATCTCTTCCTCCTCGCCCGTGTCAGGGTCCTGGTACATATATCTCAGACGTACTCCCGACTCCACCTTATTGACATTCTGGCCACCGGCTCCACTTGAGCGGAAGGTATCCCACGACACCCTTGCCGGGTCTACATACACCTCAATGGTCTCATCTACGAGTGGCGACACGAAGACCGATGCGAAGCTGGTCATGCGCTTGCCCTGTGCATTGAATGGTGATACTCTCACGAGCCTGTGTACCCCATTCTCGCTCTTCAGGAAACCGTAAGCGAACTCACCACCCTCAATCTCCATTGTCACACTCTTTATGCCGGCCTCATCGCCTTCCTGCAGGTTGGATATGGTAACCTTATAGCCATGAGCCTCAGCCCAGCGCATATACATACGCATAAGCATCTGCGCCCAGTCCTGACTCTCCGTACCACCGGCTCCGGAGTTAATCTTCATGACACAGTCCATAGGGTCTTCCTCTTGCCGGAGCATATTCTTCAGCTCAAGGTCCTCGATGGCCTTGACAGCCTTGTCATAGTCTTCATCCACCTCCTGCTCAGTGACCATCTCCTCCTTGTAGAAGTCGAATGCCAACTGCAGCTCATCTGCGAGTTGCCTGACGTTATTATATCCTACTATCCATTTCTCGATGCTCTTGACCTTCTTCATCTGTTCCTGTGCACGCTCCACGTCCTCCCAGAAGTCGGGTGCCTGCGTGCGCAACTGCTCCTCCTCAAACTCCACTTTCTTCTGGTCTATGTTTAGATACTTGTGAAGAGCGTCCGCACGGTCGAGTACATCTTTCAGCTGATCTGATGTTATCATTGTCTGTCTAAGTCGTTCTATAATATTCCAGGACATTCAATCAGTCCTCATACATCTTATCTATAAATTCCTTATAGTTCTTATTCACCACCTGCCTTCTTAGCTTAAGGGTATTGGTAAGTTCTCCGCTTTCCATAGAGAATGGTTTCGGCAGAATTGTGAATCTCTTTATCTGCTCATAGTGCGACAATGTCTGCTGCAGCGTGTCAATACGTTCCTTCATCATGGCATTCACCTTCGGATGAGCGCACAGCTCGTCAATAGTGGAATAAGAAACGCCATTGTCGCGTGCCCACTCCTCAAGCTGGGAATATGCCGGTACGATGAGTGCCGAGACAAACTTTCGCTGGTCGGCGATGACGGCCGCCTGGTCGACAAACTTGTCGACAAGGAGCAAGGCCTCTATCTGCTGTGGTGCGATATACTTACCGTTGCTGGTCTTGAAGAGGTCTTTTATGCGCTCCTTAAGGAACAGCTCACCATCTTTCAGATAACCGGAGTCGCCAGTATGGAAGAAGCCATCCTCGTCGAACGACACGGCATTTATGGAATCACGCTTATAGTAGCCACGTGTGATGGTCGGGCCCTTGAGCAAAATCTCATCGTTCTCGCCAATCTTTATCTGTATGCCCTCGATGGGACGGCCTACAGAGCCGAGGGTATAGCCCTCGGAGAGATGGTCGCACGACACCGTGGCCAGACTCTCGGTAAGACCATAGCCGACAACCATCTTCAGACCGATGGAATGGATGAATTCCTCAACCTCGGGCGACACATAGGCACCTGCTGTTGGGAAGATATTCGGATTGATAAGTCCCATGGTCTTGCGCACAAGGCTCAGTATGGTCTTGTCAACAACCTTATACTCCAATGCCAATGGCAGCGGCGGCCGCTTGGCATGGCTGAGATATTCGATATTGTGCTTGCGGCCCACCGACAGCGCATAGGCAAACATCTTTTTCTGCACAGCACCCGAGCGGTCAATCTTGTCCTTGACAGCCTGGTATACTTTCTCCCAAAACCTCGGCACCGACGACATACATGTGGGGTGTGTCTGCCTCATAGAGTCCTGTATCTCCTTGGGATAGGTATTGATGATTATCTCGGCACCCTCCGAAAGACACAGATATGCCCATCCACGCTCAAAGATATGCGTGAGCGGCAGGAACGAGATGGAACGGTCGCCCTCACTAACAGGCACACACTTGTCATTGGCCTCGAGTGCCGCTTGGTATTGCCCATACGTGAGCACGACGCCCTTGGAGTCGCCCGTGGTCCCACTGGTATATAATATGTTGCAGATATCGTTGAAATCGGCCGTTTTCCACAAATTTTCCACTTCCGTCTGACGAGGCAATCCCTCTCCGAGCTTCAGGAAGTCGGAGAAGTACATGGCATTAGGGTCATTGGGACTTATGCGGACACTCTCATCAAAGATAATGATGCGCTCAAGCGACGGACACAGGGTAAAGACCCTCAAGGCCTTGTCATACTGCTCCTGCTCGCCCACAAACAGCACACGCACCTGCGCATCATTAATCATAAACTGTATCTGCGTCTCGCTGCTCGTGGCATAGAACGGTATGCTGACAGCCTTTACACCGTAGGCTCCGAAATCGGTATATAAATAATGTATGCAGTTCTGTGCGAAAACAGCAACATTCTCCTGCGGCTTGATGTTCAGGTTGAGCATGGCGTTAGACACTTGCTTTACTCTCAACGAGAACTGGTTCCAGGTCACGGTTTTCCACTGTAGACTTCCAAACGGGCGGAAGGTCAAAACACTACGGTTGCCATATTTCCTAGCCTGGTCGTGTATAAGTACCGAAAGATGAGAATTTGTCTGCATAGCGATAATGTATTAATACCAATTGCAAAGTTAGCATAAAATTTCGATTAACCGAAGAGAATATAAATCAATTTATACACTCGGACATAAAAAATTTCTTTAGGTGGGTCATGAAAAAACACTCTTATTTTAATGAACATACCTTCGTGAGCCTACGAATGTCTTAGGCTGATGAAGGCATCTTCGTATTTCGTGGCTGTTTACAGGCAATAAAGTTGCCTGCAAGATTATTTTTGCTTAATTTTGCAGCATCAACATTTTCACTAATAATTTCCATAGATAATACACTATGACAACCGACGAATATCTTGACGGGGCCGTAACGTTACTACAGCAGCTCATTGCCACCCCGTCGGCAAGCCGCAACGAGGACAAGGCTGCCGACATCATGGAGAACACCATCAGCAGCTATGGGCTTACGGTACACAGAAAAGGGAACAACATATGGACCATCGACCCGGAATATGACGAGAGCCGGCAGACCCTGCTGATCAACGCACATATAGATACCGTGAAGCCCGTAGCGACATGGAACCGCGACCCATACAGTCCCGAAATAGAGGATGACAGGCTCTATGGACTTGGCAGCAACGACTGCGGGGGTGGACTGGTGACGCTGCTGCAGATATTCAGAAAGAAGATAAAAGAAAAGCGTAACTACAATCTCGTCTACTTAGCATCAGCAGAAGAGGAGGTGAGCGGAGCCAACGGCATAAGCCTCGTCCTCCCATTGCTGCCACACATCGACGTTGCCATAGTGGGCGAGCCAACAGGCATGCAGCCGGCCATAGCAGAGCGAGGACTGATGGTGCTCGACGTGATAAGCCACGGGAAAAGCGGGCATGCAGCACGCAACGAGGGAGTGAATGCCATATACGAAGCACTCGATGACATGCAGTGGATAAGGGACTACAAGTTTGACAGGGTCAGCGACTTGCTCGGTCCGACAAAGATGACACTAACAGTAATAAATGCCGGCACGCAGCACAACGTAATTCCCGACAAATGCACAATGCTTGTAGATGTGCGTACAAACGAGCTATATACCAACGAGGAGGTCTTCGACATCATTCGCCAACATGTACGCTCAGAGGTGAAGGCCCATTCCTTCCGCCTGCACTCGTCGCATATTCCCAAAGACCATCCGCTAATAGCACGCTGCATAGCACTGGGACTGACTCCTTTCGGCTCTCCCACACTTAGCGACCAGGCACTGATGTCCTTCCCGTCGTTCAAGCTTGGCCCCGGACAGTCAAGCCGCTCACATTCTGCCGACGAATATATCTGCATAAGCGAGATGAGGGAGGCACTGAGAATATACGATGCCTTGCTGTGAGCCTGCTGGCATCCAAGAGATAAAGGCGATGTGGGGAAAACATTGGGAAGGGATTCCAAATGAATGCACCTTTCACGCACACGTTTGTGCAAGGCAAGAGCAGAGGCCAACAAACTTGTTTGGTTCATCCGAGATATGAAGTGATGTTTTATAGACTATTATTCTCGAAGAGAGTCTTATATATCTGTCATAGCCTACGAATATGTTTACAACACGGATAAGGTTAATAACCTTACGGCTGAAAGGTTAATAACCTTACGGCCTTAAGGTTATTAACCTTATCAGCAATGCAAACATTATATCCAGACCATGCAACAATAAGCGGTAGCCATTCTAAATGCTTGATGAGCCAAAATTGTTTGGTTGGATTATGCCGAGCCACGCCAAAAGTGCATTCAAAACGAATGGTTTCGTTAAGCCATATGAACAATGATGAACCAGGATAACCACAGACTCTTTTAGGATGAACACAGGCTCTTTTGGGATGAACAAAAAAAATGTGCAGAGCACTCAAGCCCTGCACATTTTTTGTTTAATTGACGTTACAAGATTACTTTACGGCAACCTTCACGCACCTGCCATCGGCAAGCTTAACAATGTTAAGACCCTTCTGAGGAGCATTGACGCGCATACCGTTTAGGTTGTAACGCTCAACGACATTGCTGTTTGCATCCTTCTGAACGTCGGTAATGCCAGCAGCACCTGCTCCGAGATGTACCTGTGCGGCATTTACGATACCGAGGTTTTTGAGGTTAACGAGTATTGCTGTGAGGCTCAGCATATCCTTGTCCTGAATGAGGGTGCTGGTTACAGGGAGGGTGTTGGTGTAATTGATGACCTCACCCTTTACGATGTCCTCGTTCTCTGTAAAGAGAGCATCTCCAAGCGGACGCCACGACTGAACGACAACGTTGCTGTATTCCATCGGTACTAACGGCTCAGCCTCGAACCATGAGAGCATGTCAGCGTTCTTATAGTATGCTGCTCCTGCCTGACCATAGCTATTGGAATAATAATTCAGCTGCATCCATTGTGTACCAGTACCCTTCATGGCATTCTCGGAGAGGATAAAGCCTACACCGTAGGGGTTCTCACCAAAGCGGTCGTAGTTGAATGTAGTAGAAAAGTCTACCTTGATGGCAGTCTTGGTGTCATCAGTCCAGCTTGCTGACAAGTTCACCGAAGCCTCAGAAGGTATGGCCTGATTTATGGCATTGACAAGATCGTCAGCACCATAGTCTACGGTTCCCTGTTGATTGAGCTGGTTGTTTAATCCCATATATGGGTCAGCACTAAGAAGACGGTCGAACAAAGCGCCGGGCAGGCCACCACCACCAAGATACGAAGAAAGCTGATTAGCAACAACACCATAGTTGCCGAGAACATCGTTCTGGTTATACTCATAGCAGTTCATCGGGTCAACGGAGCTCTCGTCAAATGAGTAGTGACCTGCAAGTGTTATGACCTTGTCACCGAATGTCTTCTTGAGGTTCTCAAGACCCACATGTCCACGTGGGCACCATCCGCACCATGTACCAGTCAACTCCTCTACGACAGATGTACGCTCGGCACCTTTCTCAAGAGCTATGATGCTGTTTGACGCAGTATTATCTTCTGCAATGTTCTGATTGCCGTTCACCTTAGTTACTGTCAACTCAATAGTATGGACACCGTCGGTGCTGAATACCTTGTTTGCCAAAGGCAGCACGCCATAATCGTTGGCAGCAATAGGAGAGCTAAGGTCAAGATGACGCTCCTCGCCGACCTCACCATCCTCGCTGATGATGTAGTCGATGGATGTTATGGCTTTTGCACAGTTGTTTGCGACATAGAAATTGTATTGGTTTGCAGCACCTACGAGGACAGTCTGCTCGGCATCAGCAGACACGGAAGCGCTGTTGGCCTCACACTCAGACACATCCATTCCGATTTGTATTGTAAGGTCACCGAGTCCTAAACCATAGAAATTGTCAAACACAGACACTCCACCAGTGTCATACTTATAAAGCAAACCACCATTTGTTCCTTCCGTATACCATGTGATGATAGGACGACCGGAACTTTCACCCTTGAAGGCATAGCCTACGAAACATCCGTCAGCAGGTATCTTGTAGGAAACAGGCAGCTTGACGCCTATGAAACCTGCTTTTCCAGAAGGTATCTTGCTAATCTCATCAGCAGGCACTACGACCTTTACTGCTGCATCATCGGGAGAAACAGGTGGGTTATAGTACACTTTTCCTTTATCCTCTACCTCTGCATAAGGAGCCACCCAGACGGTAAGGTTTTCATACTTTTGTCCGCCATAGATAACGAATTCCACAGAGTCTATTTTCGCCTCTGCATAGTTGCCGGGGATAAGGCATGCAACATTGTAATCGGTCTGTCCACTAAGAAATGTAGCACCAAATGCTTGAGCAAGCAGGTCGAAGCCAAATGTTAAAAGTTGACCTGAAGACTCCGTAGGATAACCCCACCATGCGAGAGGAGCATCGGCAGCGACGGCAGAACTGCTGTTACGCTTGATGCTGGCACCGTTCAGTCTCATACTCTTGCTTACCTCGTTGAAGGTGGCAGCATTAGCCAACTGCATGCGTGAGGACATTTTCTTGCCTGGCTTTACTTGATCCAGACTCTTTACCTGTGTTAAAGGCGATGACTTGACACCTACATAAGGCAGGTGTGAGGTCTTAACCTTGCCGAAGTCGAGTGACTGTGCACTGACATTGGCGGCAAGGGCAACACCAATAATACCTAAAAGTAATTTTTTCATCATACTGAAAAGATAAAAGTTAATATATTTTTTTATTATCAGATACCTGCCCGGGGGTGCCGGGCAGGTATTAAAAGTTGATACTATTTAGCAACGGTGCGCGTCAGCACAGGAGAATACATCACCTGATATACTCCGTTGTAGTAGTCAGCTGCAAAGCTGTTGGCAGCAAACTTGGCGAGCATGATAGTGCTGTAGTCTATGCCACTATAGCTGGAATTGAAGACTGCCTCTACATTTCCGTCAGCATCTTTCTCGAGCTTGGCTCCCAAAGTGGCACCCTGATAGAACTCTGTCCAGTATTCGGCCAGTGCATCGGCGAAGATAAGGTAGATGTAGTTGCTGCTTGCCTTTCCAACATAGTCACCGCTGGTAAGAACGATAGACATTGTAGACTCGTCGAAGGTGTAGGGAACATTGAGGTTCATACCTCCAAGCAGTATGGTGTTGTCTTTTACCGTAGCATTGAGCGTACGCGTTGTGGTATGCTCGGCATCACGATAGTATGTCAGCTTGTATGTACCCTTGACATCCGTCTCGAAGTCATACTGTCCCACCATTATGGAGTCGGTGAAGTTCTCAGAGCGCAACTTTACCATGCCCGTACGGAAAGAGCCTGAATTATTGGCATCGAAGTTCACCTTCAGCTCGCCGTCAGCAAAGGAAATAGTCACCCAGTCGGGCTTTGACGCCACCTCAAGAGCAACATTCGACTCTACTGTACACGATGCCGTGGTAGCCTCGTTGGTAGACACTACTACCTTCTCTGTAGATACTCGGAATGTGATACCCTTCTGTACGACAGACACTGTGGCAGAGTCACCATTGCAATGCAAAGTAACGACAGCGGCACGAGAATAGCGTGTGTCGTTCTGGTCTACACTTACGTTTATAGTCTTGCCATTAAGCTGTGCCTTGCACCAGTCAGCAGATGAGGTGACAGAGACATCTCCATTGGCGTCATATTCGATTACACCTCCGTCAGAGGCAACAGCCTCAAAGAACACTTCAGACTTGGTGACCTTCACCGAAGAGGTGTGTGCGTATGGGTTGTCGTTATCGTCATTACATGATGCCACGAACGCCACAGCCACACAGCAGAGCAATATATTGAATATCTTCTTCATGATACATTATTTATTTACGTCGGGGAAAGGTGTTTTCTTTGTAATATTCTGCAGGAAGAGCATGAGCGGGTAGCCGGCATAGGTGTACTCACTTTCGCGGTACTGTCCGAGGCTTGAGCCTTCGGTATCGGTCATCCATAAGCAGAAGGAGTCGGTAGGCATATCCTCAAAGCCATTGGTAACCCATGTCAGCACAGGATTGTCAAGGTCCTCATTCCATTTGGTAATCATACCGCATACAGAAATGCCAGGATAGAGGCTTCCGCCACCACCGAAGTCGGCAGCATTCATCCAGAGGTATCCGCCGGATATTTCGGCTATTATCTGTGTGTTGAGCGAGAGTACGCCCTTTGACTTATCGTAGCCGAGCTTGATGTCGAAGCCCTGTCCAAGTCCTTTCATTATAAAGCCTGTGCCCTCAGCGTCTGGCTCGATTGTAACATCTACCGGCACATTGCGGTAACCTCCCTTACCATCCGATACCTGGAAGGTGAAGACATAGTCGCCAGGTACCTGCTCGTAGTAAACATAATCCTTTGGCAGACGTCCCTGCAACTCAATACCAGGGTTCTGCTTGTCGAGACTTGTGAACTTCTTGGTCTCTGCATCGTATGAGAAGTCGAACAGTGTCTTGCCGAAAGCCTCCACTGCACTATACAGGCGTATGCCCTCGTCGGTGAACGTAAAGGCGCAGTCGTGGACAAGGGTAGAGTCGGTAGTGCTGTAGAATGACACCTGACGTCCGTCAAGGTCTATGTCGGCGGTAACGTTGTTGCCACCAAGGTCGGCATCCATAGAAGCCACAAGCATACCCTCCTGCATCTGGGCAACCTTCTGGAGGTAGTCTGTGGGCGTGGTCTTCAGAGGACGCATCTGCATTACGCTGCCCGTACGTCTGCCCCTAAGCAACACGAGCTCGGGTGTAGCCGACACAACCTGGAACTCATAGTCGGCATGGGAACCCTCGTAGTTTCCCGCACTTGGAGTAGCAAGCTCATGCAGCACGGTGTTGTAGGTATCGAAAGTCAATACCGGACCATTGTCAGTAGTCAGCTTATAGAAAGAGGTCTCAGCCTGAGGAGTAAGCTCCGAGCAGGCTGTACATGTCAGCGAGTCGAACTTCACGATGAAGGTGTAGCCGCCATATACCTGGTCGGTACCGACATAGTAGTCCATGACCCATCCATTCTCGGCGCCACGCAATATGGTACGTGTTTCAGCCAAAGCAGCCTGCAGGCGCTCAGATGCCGACTCATCGAATACCTCGTCATTGTCTTTCAGACAGGAGGTAAGCAGGAGCGGCAGAGCAAATAGCAGCAGTGAAAAATTCTTTATCTTATTCATAATGGTATTTCTCTATTGTTATGTATCATTTAACGGTAAGATCTGTAAGGTTTACCTTGCCATTGGCAACATCAGCCTCGCGCTGCAGGATTGTGGCACGCAGTTTATCTATGTCAATGCCCCACTGGTCGCTCATGTATGCACGCATGATGTTGAGCTTCTGCTCTATGAGGTCACGGCCTGGCTTCGGGTCCTTAGCTGTTCCGGCAGCCTCGGCAAGCAGTGCCTCCCACTCTTCTGCAGACTTGGTAACATAGATAGAAACCATTTCGGCGAAGTCCTCATGGTAGTTGCTCTGGGCATAGTCAGAGATGAAGCCGCGGACAAGATAGTCCTTGAACTCCGGATTGCTCCATTTGTCTGTCTTGTAGTCGGGAGTAATCAGCTGGTATGCAGCAGAGAACTCCACTGTCTGGTGCAGGATGTGGGTAAACTCGTGGTGGATAGTCTTCATGTAATAGTAGTTGAGAGTCTCCACATCAGAGTAATAGCCACTCAGATAGTTCAGTCCCATAAGGAATATCTTACGTCCGCCTTCGGCAGTACCAAGCTCGAAGGTACCGTTGTTGCGGTAGTGCCACTCGCCCTCAAGATAGAAGAGTTTGGGGAAGTAGCGGCGTGTGAAATCCAGTCCTGCCACGTCGACATAGGCGTCTACGCAGCAATACTTCAGAATGTGAGCCATGAGCACGGCATCGTCATAGCGTGCTGGCACGGTATAGTACGAGTTGTTTGTCTCGTTGTACTCATAGCGGTACTTCACAGCTATGTTGAACGGCTCCACGAAGTTGGCATCGAGCCAGTAGTCGAGAGGAGTCTTCTCTACCTTGTCGGCAGTGATGATACTCTCCGACGACAAGTCGTCCTCTGAGCAAGAAACGAATGTGAGCCCGCATGCTGCCAACATCAAGGTGAATATAATATTCTTTTTCATCTTTGTTTCTATTTATACATTATTATATATAGGAGGTATTACCTTATTATATATATGGGTATTACCTTGGATTTCGCTCAAGTCCTGCAGCGATGATATCGAAAGGCAGCTGTATGGCACGACGCAGGTCATTGGTGCCGAGCGAGTCGGTGACATGGTCGCATTCGCTGTCCTGATTCATCACACGGCGGGTGATATTGATGCCGTAACGCTTCACGTCAAACCAGCGCATACCCTCGTGTATGGTCTCGATACGCTTGAAGTTGAGCACACACTGCAACATACATTCCTGAACACTGCCCTCTTCGTCGATCTCGAACGACGGGTTGAGATGCTTCTTTGGTGTAGGAGCGGTGGAGGTGTAGTAGCCAAAGCTGTTGTAGAACTTCTGAATGGTGTCCGGGTCAAGAGTCAAGGTAGACTTTGTCCAGTTCTGCATCCATGTGGTAAGGTCCTTGGCTGCCTCAGTATACTTTTTCTGCATGATGTAAGCCTCAGCACGCTCGAGCAAGAGAATGTCGGAGCGGAAAGGAACTACTACAGAGTGATAGTAACCTGTCTGCGAAACAGGGTCGGTCTCCTCAAACAGTCTTGGCAACTTGGCGACAAGCGCACGGTCCATGGTACCACCCTTGAAGACAAGTGTCGGGCAACGCATGGTTGAGGAGTTGCTTTCACCCCATATGTTTGTAGCCTGCAAAGTCTCGTTGGTAGAGATATAGCTGTCGTGCGAGTACTTGGTTATATATCCATAGTTGCTGAAGATGAAACCTACCATAGATATGGTAGTCTGCAACAGGAAGTTGCACTTGTTGCTTGCCTTGATATAGAGGTTGCAGCGTGGGTCCATGTCGTTGGTGATACCATAAGACTGCATCTCGTTCCAGTCACGAAGCAGCGACACAGGGTTTGTGCCGAGACAGTCGGTAGCATACTTCGATGCGAGGTCCCACTTCTGATAGTTCAGGAAGAAGCGTGCGGCAAATGCCAGTGCTGCCTGCTTGTTGAAGTGGTACTTGGGCTGCGAGTAGTGGGTGTCGCCCAGCAGAGGTATGGCAGCAAGGATATCCTTCTCTATGTTCTCATATACCTCTGCCACGGTACCGCGGCTGTGCTGGGGATTAAGCTGGGTTTCGGGCTCAGTGATATAAGGAATACCAAGGTCCTTGGAGCTTGTAGCCGGATTATATGCCAGACAGAACTCGTTGACAAGCACGAAGTGATAGTATGCACGGCAGATAAGAGCCTCGCCCAAGCACTCCTTGAGCTTGGTAGTGTTAGGTCCGCCAAGCTCCTCTATGGCCACAATGGCATGGTTGGCAGAAGAGATGGCACTGTATGCCCCCCGCCAGATGTTCAGCACACCGTCATTATCGCTCTCGGTGATATCCTGCCAATGGTATGCCTGACTGATGAAGCGGTCATCGTACTGTACGTAGCGGGGACCCATATCATCGGTATTGTCGGACATCATCTCATTGATTACCGTATAACCGGAAGAGGAATAGGCCGAGGTAAGAAGTGCAACCACCTTGTCTTCTGTATCAATGGTTGCGCGGTTGTCCGGGTCTTCGTCCAGAAAGCTGTCGCACGACGTGAAGGTGAAACACGCTGACAGAGCCAAAACCGCAGTTGATAATATCTTATATGATTTCATTTTCTTTTTATCCTTTCCTTCTGTTAGATTCCAAGTTTCAATGTAAGTGTGAACTGCTTTGGCATTGGGTTGGCAACACCACCAGCGTTAAAGAACTCCGGATCCTGTCCGTTGAGTTTCTTGTCGGCATAGATAAGGAAGAGGTTTGTTGCCATGAGCTTCAGCGAAAGGTTCGACAGACGAAGCGGCTGGGTGATAGACTTCGGGAACTCGTAGCCCAGAGAAATCTCCTTCATACGTATGAAGTCGCCCTTTGCCACACGCTCTGTGCTGTAGTTGTATGCCTGATAAGCTGTTGACAGATATGCGATGTTGTTGAGCTGCTGCTTGCTGGCAATGACAGGAACATTTGTGAAATTCTCGTCACCCGGCTTCACCCAACGGTCCTTGAACTCCTTAGGAGTAGCAGTAAGGTCGCTGTATGAGCTTGAGAACACAGGGTCAAGACGTACAACGTTACCGAAAGAATAGGTGATGAAGAGGTTCAGCGTTACGCCTTTGTAACGGAACACGTTGCCGAGCGAGCCGACATCTGTCGGGTCTACGGGGCCCTCATACTTCAGGAACTTCAGCCTTTCGGGATCGTACTCCTGCATGTTGATACCAGTTACACTGACGTTGCCGTCCTGGTCGAGGAATGTAGGCAGACCCTCGTTGTTGAGTCCCATAAAAGGAATAGAGAACAGGCTTCGCTGCGGATAGCCCGGCATGGTGAAACCAGAACCGGAAATATAGTCATACATTCTGTTGAGGGTGTTCAGCTCAGTCACCTCATTGTGCATGTGGCTGTATATAAGGTCTGTGGTCCATGTGAAGTCCTTCGTCTTGATGTTTACGGTATTCAATGCAATCTCGACACCGTTCGACTTCATCTTTGCGACGTTACCATACTTTCTTGGCTCACCACCGGTACCCTGAGTATTGATTACACCAATAAGGTCGTAGTTGCGGCGGCTGTAGATATCGAATGTAAAGTTGATGCGGTTATTGAGGAAGCCTGCGTCGATACCGAAGTTCAGCTCGTGCTTCTTCTCGTATGTCAGCTCGTTATTGGCAAGCTGTGCTATATAGAGACTCGACTCATTGTCGCCGGCAGAGGGACGCCAAGGGTTCTCGGCCATGATTACCACACGTGAGTTCGTAACCGAACTTGGTCCACGGTCGGCAGTCAGCGAGTAGCTCAACTTGAACGTAAGGTTTGACAAGGCAGGCTGAAGCTTGTTGAACCAGCTCTCCTCGTGTACGTTCCATGCACCAGACACGTTCCATGTAGGCATCCAGCGTGCGCTGCGGCTCTTACCCATACGGTTGGTACCCTCATAACGGTATGTACCAGTGATGGAATAGCGGCGCTTCCAAGAGTAAGTTCCCACACCTACGAAGGCAGCGCTACGCTCGTGGGTATTGGCGAGACTATAGTAGTCGGCGCCCTGTTCCTGACTCTTCTTGAACACGGCATAAGCCCATGACGGTGTCTCACCCATAGAATACTGCATACCCCATCCACGGAACCATGTGCTGTGACGCTCCACGGAGTTGATTTCCATAGCACCATAGAGATTTACGATATGATCCTCGTTGAAGACATCATTGTAGGCTGCCGATGCACGGAAGTCATAGCCGAACATACGGTTGTCTGTTCTGTCAAGAATACCTCCATTAGGAAGGATGGTAACAGGCAGGGCATAGATATCGTCGGGGTCTGTATACAGATAGTTGTTGTTGTTGCGGATAGTAGAGTTGCCCATGGCACGGTAAGCCTGTGCCTGGTTGGAGTTGTCCTTTATGTTATGCTCGCTTGTTGTAGCGGTATACTTCACGGCACCGAGGGCAGTAAGCTCAACCTTTGTAATAGGCTTGTACGACAGCGATGCCTGCATACGGAAGTCAACTACGTTGAGGTCGATATAGTTGTTCTCCAGCTCATGGAAGATATTGAACGGAGAATAGTTGCGGGTGTAATAAGTATTTGGGTCGAGAGCACGCGAAGAGTTCAACGAATACGAATAAGGGTTGATATCGAACGCGCGGCTCACCTCACCGGTTACAGGGTTTGTGGTGGCACTGATAGTACCCGGTGCCTCCTGCTTACGATAAGAGGCGTTACCAATGATGCCGGCATTGAGCTTCTTGGAAAGCTTGTAGTTGGCATTGAAATTGGCGGTATATCGCTCTACGGCACTCTTGTTGTACCATCCCGGGTCGTACATGGCACTTACTGAGGCATAGTACTGTGCCTTTTCCGTACCGGCAGTGATACTAACGGAGTGGTTGTGCTGAATGGAGTTGGAGAACAGCTCACCAAACCAGTTTGTGTTGCGGTACTCAGCATCACGCAGGTATGCGGCACGGGCCTCATCGGTATTTGCAAGCCCGAACTGGCCTGTTGCGGGGTCGTAAGTGTTGAGAAGCTCATACATCTTGCCGTATACACCGCTGTTGGCAGCATTTGAAATCTCGGCAAAGTTGAGGAAGCCCTTCTGCTGCAACTCCTGATAGACACCCATCTGGTCCTGGGAGTTCATAATATTAAATGTGGAATAGCTCGGCTTCAGACGCATGGTATACTCACCGGTATAGCTGATGCGTGCCTGTCCGGCCTTACCCTTCTTGGTGGTAACAACAATCACACCTGCCATGGCACGGGCACCATATACAGAAGTAGCGGAACCGTCCTTGAGGATTTCAAAACTCTCGATGTCATCGGAGTTAAGACCTGCAATGGCCGAGCTGATAAGGGTGTTGGCATCACCCGATGACAGCTGGTCGGCACTTACCTCAACAACGTCCTCCATGATGACTCCGTCGACTACCCATAGCGGCTTTGAGCTACCATAGATTGACGTGGCACCACGCACACGTATCTTCGGGGCCGTACCAAAGGTACCCGATACGTTCTGTACCGACACACCTGCCGCCTTACCCTCAAGCGAACGGCTGATGTCGGCAACACCATCGAGCTTTGCCGATGCAGCATCAATCTTCGACGTAGAGCCGGAGAACAGTCGCTTGTCTACTTTGACCATACCGGTTACCACAACCTCGTCAATGGTCTTTGAATCACTTTGCAACGTTACTACCATGTTGCTGGAACCCTTAACTTTTTGCGACACCATACCTATGTAGCTGATTTCCAACATAGGATTGGCACGATTGGATGAAAGGGTAAATTTACCTTCAACATCAGTAACGGTTCCAACCTTGGTTCCCTGTATCATGACAGACGCACCAATAACAGGCTCGCCGTCTTCAGCAGAGACTACCGTTCCAGAGATTTTGTTTTGGGCAAAGGCCATCCCCACAAAAAGGAACAGACTTGCCAAAATCACGCTTAGTCTTTTATTCATAATTTTATTATGATAGTTATAAAAATGTATAATCTTTTTCCTTGAACGGAGAGAATACAAACTTTAAAGTAATATAAGATGTTAACCTTTTAGGGCACAAAGTTATACTATTTTTATTAAATACACAAAATAAACAAGTTAAAAGTAGGTGTTTTATTACGAAATGCCCAAAAAACGCAACAAACTGCAAGAGTTAGGGCCTCAAAGCTCACAATTTCATTTTTTCCAGCATGTTACGAACATACTTCTTGAAGCCTTCATCACCTATTATCTGAATGTCAGAAAAAAGTCCGAGGACAAACCTTCCTATGCCCAGATAGCTCACCACATCTGTCGAGAACAGCCAATGGTTGTCGTCCTCCTGTGTAAAACACTTCTCCGACTGCGGGTATTCCTCAAGCATAAGGTTGTGGGACAACTGCCCCATCCGCAGAGAGATATGATGGCGGGTATCGCCGGAAAAGAGAAATATATCGGTATATACCTGCTTATGGCAGTCGGCAAAAGCCCAGTCGGCATCGGTGATGACAACGCTGCCTATGCGCGAGAGCTTGAATGTCTTGTTGGTATGGGTCGACAGCTCGTAGCATCTGATGTCGGCCTGCTCGTTGAGAAAGAGGAAAGGCTCGACAACACGTGTCGACACCGTCTTGCTGTGAGGCGAGGAATAGTCTTTCAGCAATACTATCTTACGCTGGCCGATAGCCTTATTGAGAATTTCAGCATGGGATGTAACACGTCTGCGTGTGGCGTCATCGACAAAACCCGAAAGGCCATAAAACCGCTCAAGCTTCCGCTTGACCGAATGTTGCAAAGGGCTCTTGTCACCTGTTCCTGCGAGCAGGCTGAAAAGATAGCTCACCTCCTCAGAGGTGAAGTCTACCGAACGGGCGATATTCCTGAAGAATGGGGAATGGGGACCGATATAGTATTTTCCTCCAGGAGTGCGCACAAGCTCGAAGCCGTAGTCGCGGAGAAAAGAGAAATAGTAATAGAGATTGCGGCGGGTAGTGCCCAGAACCTGACACAGCTCGTCGGCCGTATGACTGTCACCATCTATGAGCATGGCGAGCAAGTCGAGTTGCTTGGCATATTGCGAATGGCTCATTCCTTGAAATCAAAAAAAAGCTGGCCATCGCCAAGCAGGTTATACGACTTGCGGTGATAGGGGCTAATGCCATGCTGTCGGATGCCCTCGCGGTGGGCCTTGGTGGGATAGCCCTTGTTGCTCTTCCAGTCGTAAAAGGGATATTCCTCTGCCAAGGCGTCCATATAGTCGTCACGATAGGTCTTGGCCAGAATACTTGCAGCTGCTATTGCCTGATATTTGCCGTCACCCTTGACAATGGTTGCATAGGGAAGGTTCTGATATGGCACGAAACGGTTGCCGTCGACGATGACAGCCTGCGGACGTACCGCGAGCTGGTCGAGCGCACGGTGCATGGCAAGGAAACTTGCACGGAGGATGTTGATGCTGTCTATCTCCTCCGGTGTGACGATGCCAACAGCCCAGGCCAGCGCATCACGCTCTATCTGCCTGCGCAACGCATTGCGGCGCGCCGCGGTGAGTTTCTTGGAATCGTTAAGGTCGGGATTGTCATAGCCAGGCGGCAATATCACTGCTGCCGCATATACGCTGCCAGCCAGACATCCACGGCCAGCCTCATCGCACCCAGCCTCTACAAGTCCGTCAAAATAATGTCCCTCAAGCATAATAACAGTTTTTGTAGGTTTTTATTTATCTATCTATTCCACCTTATTAATATATAAAAGGCCACTTATTGGCAGGATTCTAAAGAGGAGACCAGTAGTTATAAGAGTTTTTAACACAATCAAGAGTTGAGTGAAATGACGTTTCACCACAAGTCGCTAACTTTGCACCCAGAACAAGAACAATAACACATAAAGTCAATACAATTATGGAAAAGAACATCCCTCTTTCAGCCAATGCCAACCTTGCAGCTACTGTCCTGAGCGTTATCAACATCTTGAAGGCTCCATTCTTCATGCTTCGTGACTACTATTCTGGAATAATAGGCAAAAAGCTCAGCAACGGTCAGACCTGGCAGCTAATAGAAGTTCAAGTGGCCTTCTTCCTTACGGTTTTTCCCGCAGAATGCAACTTGCTGGTACGTGTACTGCTCATGGTATGGTTCATAAACAGCATACTCCGACTGCGCAACAGCCTTTAGGCGGAATCATCAACGGCTGAGTTCTGGTTCAGAACATTCTACTCACTCTCCTCACTCCAGCAACAAGGCTGTCCACTTCCTCTACAGTGTTGTAGAGTGCGAAACTGGCCCTGACGGTGCCTGCGATTCCCAGCCTTGTCATAAGCGGTTCGGCACAGTGGTGCCCTGTGCGTACAGCTATTCCAAGCCTGTCGAGCAGCGTTCCCATATCTAGATGGTGGATATCACCGACGAGGAAACTCACGACTGCATCCTTATGGCTTGAAGTCCCGAAGATACGCATACCTGGAATGGTCTGCAGCTGTTCCATGGCATAACGGGTGAGGTATTGCTCATGTGCGGCTATTTTGTCAAGTCCCAAGGCGGAGACATAGTCCAGTGCCTTGGCGAGCCCATGGGTAGCAATATAGTCTGGGGTGCCGGCTTCGAACTTGAAAGGCAGTTTCTCGAAAACAGTCTTCTCGAAGCTGACACTCTCTATCATTTCTCCTCCACCCTGATAAGGCGGCATCATGTCGAGCCACTTCTCCTTACCATACAGTACGCCCACGCCAGTAGGGCCGTACACCTTATGTCCACTGAAGGCAAAGAAGTCGCAGTCGAGTTCCTGAACATCAACCTTCATGTGCGGAGTGCTCTGCGCTCCGTCAACCATCACAGGCACGTTGTGCTCGTGTGCTATTCTGATAATCTCCTTTACGGGATTGACTGTACCGAGCACATTGCTGACCTGCGTAACACTGACGATGCGGGTTCTGTCATTAATAAGCTTCTCGAACTCATCAACAATAAGGTCTCCCTCGTCAGTCATTGGTATTACTCTTAGCGCAATGCCCTTCTTGGCGGCCTGCAATTGCCAAGGTACTATATTGGAATGATGCTCCATGACTGATACGATGACCTCGTCTCCCTCTTTCATGAACCTGTCACAAAAAGAGCTTGCCACAAGGTTAAGGCTTTCCGTTGTTCCACGGGTAAAGATTATCTCCTCTACCTTCGGGGCATTGATAAACTTCCTCACCGTCTCCCTCGAAGCCTCATGCAGGTCTGTGGCCTGCTGCGAGAGATAGTGTACGCCACGGTGTACATTGGCGTTGACATTGAGATACTCGTCACGCATGGCATCGAGCACGCACAGAGGCTTCTGGGTAGTGGCACCGTTGTCGAGATATACCAGCGGCTTGCCATATACCTCCCTTGTCAATATCGGGAAGTCCTTTCTTACATTATCTATATCATACATAAAAACATCCTCCACCTTAAATCCTTACTTGCACAGCTTGCATCCCTCGCACTTGTTCAGTTCCCCACGGAAACGTTTCTCCACAAGGTAGTGGAGCCGCTCGCGCAAAGGCTCAAGCTTCATCTGGTCGATAACCTCGTTGACGAAGGCAAACTCCAGCAGCAGCTTCGCCTCCTTCTCACTGATACCCCTCTGCCGCATGTAGAACATGGCAGCGTCATTGAGCTGTCCCACTGTAGAGCCATGCGAGCACTTCACGTCATCGGCATATATCTCCAGCATAGGCTGGGTGAACATCCTTGCCTGGCGTGTGGTGCAGAGGTTCTGGTTGATCTCGTTCGACGTAGTCTTCTGTGCTCCATGACGTACGAGTATCTTTCCTGCGAAAGCACCAACGGCACTGTCACCAAGCACATATTTATATAATTGGTGTGAGCAGCAATGTCCGGCCTGATGGTCTATAAGGGTATTGTTGTCAACATGCTGGCTCTTGTCAGCTATGACGCATCCATTGGCATAGCACTCTGCTCCCTCACCCTTGAATACCAGGTCAAGCCTGTTGCGGGTGACACCGTTGTGCAGTGTGATGACATTATGGTTGACGCGGCTGTTGGCCTGCTGCTCGATATATACATTGCTCACCCTGACACTCTTGTAGTGGGTTTCCTCAAGACAGTAGAGGTCGAGCGACGCATTCTCGCCCACATAAGCCTCAATGACCTGTGTTGACAGAAAATTACGGTCGTCGGCAGCATGGTCACAGAACAGGAACTTTGCCTCAGCACCTTTCTCAAGAACTATGAGCACCCTGCGGTTTACCATAAGGTCGACATCAGAGCGAAGGATATTTATGACCTGAATGGCCCTGTCGACAACAACATTTGCCGGAACATATACGAACAGGCCATCCTGTGCGAGCATGGTGTTAAGCGCCGTCACGCCGTCGTCACCGGTCTTTGCTATGCGGGAATAGTATTTTGCCACCAGCTCGGGACAGTCAGCAGCAACCTTTGCCAAAGAGCCAACGATAACCCCCTCGGGCAAGTGTCCCTTTGGCTCGGCCTTAGTGTAGAAGCTGTCGTTGACAACGAAGTATAGCGAAGTGCTCAGATTGGGCACGTCGCATCGGAACACATCGTATGGGTTTACAGGAATATCAAGCCTCTTCAAGTTCAGTCCATAGTCAGGCTCGAACAGCTTCTGCATATCGGTATACTTGTAACGCTCGACCTTCTTGTCGGGCAGCCCCATAGCCACGAAGTCCTCATAAGCCTTGTCGCGCACGTCGTTCATGACTTGCGCCGAGTGCGCCTTGATGACGTCCTTGCACTGGCAGTATAGGTCTATGTATTGTCTCTCGCTATTCATCGACCTCAGCTTTAATCCAATCGTACCCCCTTGTCTCTATTTCCTTTGCAAGCTCCGGACCTGCCGTCTTGACGATGCGTCCCTTGTAGAGCACATGCACAACGTCGGGCTTTATCATTTCGAGCAGTCGCTCGTAGTGAGTGATGACTATGGTCGATGTCTTGTCGGTATGCATGCGGTTGACACCGTCTGCGACAATGCGCATGGCATCAACGTCGAGGCCCGAGTCGGTCTCGTCGAGGATAGAGAGCTTTGGCTCAAGCATTGCCATCTGGAATATCTCGTTGCGTTTCTTCTCTCCTCCGCTAAAGCCCTCGTTGACGGACCTCCGGGCAAGCTTGCTGTCGAGTCCCACCAGCTCCCTCTTCTCGCGCATGAGCTTTATGAAGTCAGCAGCGTTGAGTGGCTCAAGCCCCTGATACTTCCGCTTCTCGTTGATGGCGGCTTTCATGAAGTTGGTCATCGACACACCCGGTATCTCCACAGGATACTGGAACGACAGGAACAGTCCCTCGTGAGCCCTGTCCTCCGGCTTCATCTGAAGCAAGTCCTTGCCATTGAAGATGGCCTCTCCTCCGGTGACGGTGTAGAGAGGATTACCTGTAAGTACGGCTGACAATGTGGACTTTCCAGATCCGTTTGGTCCCATAATGGCATGCACCTCGCCATCCTTGATGGTAAGGTTTATGCCCCTCAATATCTCTTTGTCTGCGATAGTCGCATGTAAGTTCTTTACCTCTAACATTGTGTGAACATATATTTGCGGCGTGTCATTTACGCCCAGATTATTACGTATTTGTCATCCCACAGTACCCTCAAGACTGACGTTGAGCAGTTTCTGCGCCTCTACGGCAAACTCCATAGGCAGCTTGTTGAGCACATCCTTGGCATATCCGTTGACAATAAGTCCTACTGCCTGCTCGGTGGGTATGCCACGCTGGTTGCAGTAGAAGAGCTGGTCCTCGCTAATCTTGGATGTCGTTGCCTCATGCTCGAACACTGCCGTTTCATTGTGGGCGTCCATGTATGGGAAGGTGTGGGCACCACAGTCGCTGCCCAGCAGCAGCGAGTCGCAGGAGCTGTAGTTGCGTGCGTTGTCGGCATTGGCAGTAGCCCTGACAAGTCCACGATAAGAATTCTGGCTGTGTCCCGCCGAGATACCTTTCGATATGATAGTGCTGCGGGTATTCTTACCGATATGTATCATCTTCGTACCCGTATCAGCCTGCTGCCAATGATTGGTGACTGCTACGGAATAGAACTCGGCCACGGAGTTGTCGCCACGCAGCACGCATGACGGATATTTCCATGTTATGGCCGACCCTGTCTCTACCTGCGTCCAAGACAGCTTGGAGTTTACTCCCCTGAGCTCGCCTCGCTTGGTGACGAGATTGAAAACACCTCCCTTTCCGTTCTCATCACCGGGATACCAGTTCTGCACGGTAGAGTACTTCACCTCGGCATTATCGTTGACTATAATCTCCACAATGGCGGCATGCAGCTGGTTCTCGTCACGCATCGGAGCCGTACACCCCTCAAGATAGCTCACATAAGAGCTGTCATCGGCAATGATGAGGGTGCGCTCGAACTGTCCTGTGTTGCGCGCGTTTATTCTGAAGTAGCTGCTTAGCTCCATGGGGCATCTCACTCCCTTTGGAATATATACAAAGGAGCCGTCGCTGAACACGGCAGAGTTTAGTGCGGCATAGAAATTATCACGGTATGGCACCACCGTGCCAAGATACTTCCTAACCAATTCGGGATGTTCCTTGACTGCCTCACCGATACTGCAGAATATCACTCCCTTCTCCCGCAACTGCTCCTTAAATGTGGTCTTCACCGACACCGAGTCCATTATAGCGTCGACGGCGGTGCCGCTCAATGCGAGCCTTTCTTCGAGTGGTATGCCGAGCTTGTCGAAAGTTTTCTCCAATTCGGGGTCAATCTCCTTGTTTTTTGGTTTTTTAGCAAGAGGGTCGGCATAATATGAAATGGCCTGATAGTCAATGTCGGGCATCGTCAAATGTCCCCACGTAGGCTGCCTCAGGGTTTTCCAGTAATCGAAAGCCTTGAGCCGGAACTCGAGCATCCATTCGGGTTCTCCCTTCTTCTGTGAGATAAGCCTTACGACATCCTCATTGAGTCCCTTTTCTATAATATCTGTGTGGACGTTAGTGGTGAAGCCAAACTCATATTTCTGCTCGGCCACCTGTCTCACAAACTCGTTGTTTCCTGTTTCTGCCATAAACGTTTTATGATAAAGCATCCTCCGCCTTTCCTTGCCTCTGCGTCATGCTGAAGTATGGCGCAGGTCTGCGACAAGGATAGGCAGAGGGCATAAAGTTGTGGTGCAGCGCAGCCTGACAGCTGCTACAGAGCCATTTACAGCTTCTGCTCCACCTCTATTTCCGTGAAGGTCTCGATGATGTCGCCTTCCTGAATGTCGTTATAGTTGACGAGGCTCAAGCCACATTCCATACCCATGGCCACCTCCTTGACATCGTCCTTGTATCTCTTCAGCGCACTGATGTCAGCAGTATGCACGACAATACCGTCGCGTACCACTCGTGCCCTGTCCTTGTTGTGTACCTTGCCCTCCATAACGAGACATCCGGCAACGGTACCAACCTTCGATATCTTGAACACCTGCCTTACCTCCACCTGTCCGGTGGTAATTTCCTTCTTCACCTTGTCGAGCATTCCTACCATTGCCGACTTTATGTCGTCGATGGCATCGTAGATGATAGAGTAGGTGTTGATTTCAACGCCCTCACGGTCGGCAAGCTTTCTGGCATCCGAAGACGGGCGTACCTGGAAGCCTACGATAATGGCATCCGATGCGCTGGCCAGCATGACATCGTTCTCTGAAATCTGGCCAACAGCCTTGCTGATGACGTTGACCTGTACCTTCTCTGTTGAGAGCTTGATGAACGAGTCGGACAAAGCCTCAATCGAACCGTCGGTATCACCCTTGACGATGATGTTGAGTTCCTTGAACGAGCCGAGCGCAATGCGGTGTGAGATATCGTCAAGCGACAGTCGCTTCTGTGTGCGCAGTCCCTGCTCACGCTGCAGCTGCTCGCGCTTGCCTGCAATCTCTCGTGCCTCCTGCTCAGTCTCCATAACGTGGAACGAGTCACCGGCCGTAGGAGCGCCGTTGAGTCCGAGAATGATACAAGGCTCAGCAGGTCCTGCCTGCTGTATGCGCTGGTTACGCTCGTTGAACATCGCCTTGATACGTCCCCAACTGGTACCGGCGATAACTATGTCACCCTGACGCAGGGTACCGTTCGACACGAGCACCGTCGACACATAGCCTCGGCCCTTGTCGAGCGAGGACTCAATGATGGAGCCTGTTGCCTTGCGGTTAGGGTTAGCCTTCAGGTCGAGCATGTCTGCCTCAAGAAGCACCTTCTCAAGTAGGTCCTCGACACCGATACCTTTCTTAGCGCTTATCTCCTGACACTGGTACTTGCCGCCCCACTCCTCTACAAGGAGGTTCATGTTGGCAAGGTCCTCACGTATCTTGTCGGGATTGGCTCCCGGCTTGTCTATCTTGTTGATGGCGAACACCATGGGCACGCCAGCAGCCTGGGCATGCGATATGGCCTCCTTGGTGGTAGGCATCACGGAGTCGTCGGCAGAGATGATGATGATGGCGATATCGGTAACCTGCGTACCGCGGGCACGCATGGCCGTGAACGCCTCATGTCCCGGAGTGTCGAGGAATGTAATCCTTCTTCCGTTCTCGAGTTTCACGTTGTATGCGCCGATATGCTGTGTGATACCTCCGGCCTCTCCGGCGATGACGTTGGTGTTGCGTATGTGGTCGAGCAGCGAGGTCTTACCATGGTCGACGTGTCCCATGACAGTGACTATCGGCGCGCGTGGAACGAGATCTGACTCGTCATCCTCCTCCTCGCTTACTGCCTCCTGTACTTCCGCACTAACATACTCTGTCTTGAAACCAAACTCGTCAGCAACAAGGTTGATAGTCTCGGCATCGAGACGCTGGTTGATGGACACCATAATGCCTACTCCCATGAGCGTGCCGATGACCTGATTGACGCCTACATCCATCATTGACGCCAGCTCGCTAACGGTAACGAACTCGGTAAGCTTCAGCGTCTTGCTGTCCTTGCGCTCTGCCTTTGCCTCGGCATTGAGCTTCTCCTGCACGGCCTCGCGCTTCTCCTTGCGGTACTTGGCTCCCTTCTTGTTCTGTGTCTGCTTTGAGGTGAGGCGTGCCAAGGTTTCCTTTACCTGCCTTGCTACATCCTCCTCATTAACCTCCAGCGGCTTCTGGTTGCGGTTGCGGTTTTTCTTCTTCTTTCCCTGTCCTTTCGCTGGGTTGGCTGCTGCGGAGCCAGGCTGTGCGGCAGCGGCAATATCCACGCGCTCCTTAATTCTGGCGCGCTTCTTTCTCTCACCGTTCTGCTGTGCTTTCTCCTCACGCTCCCTGCGCTTCTCCTCCTTCGATTTCTTCTTTGGGCGAGTGCTCTGGTTAAGGGCATCGAGGTCTATCTTTCCCAGGACGTTCACCTTCGGGGCATTGAGCATCTTCTTCTCGCTCTTGAGCTGGAACACCTTTGGTTGAGCCTGCTGTCCATTGTCCGTGGTAGCAGGTTTAGCCTGAGGTGCCGGATTGCTGTCGGCCTTAGCCTGCGGCGCCTCCTCCTTCTTTGGCTTGGCTTCCACAACGGGCTTAGGCTTTGGTGCAGATACTTGCGCGGCAGGCTCGGCAGGCTTGCTGGCTTTCGCCTCCACGGGTTTCTCCACTGGTGCCTGTGCCGGCTTCTCCGGCTCAGCTACTGGAGCAGGCTTCGGAGCGGGCTCTTCCTTGGCCTGGCTGACGGCAGCAGCCTTTGGCTTCGGTTCCTCCTTAACTTCTGTAGCACCAGACGATTTTGCCACAGGCTTGCCAATGCTGTCGAGGTCAATCTTTCCCAACGGCTTGTACTGCTGCTGCGAGGATGACTCGAGCAGGCTCTCTGCCCGGTTGTCCTTAGCTTCCGGAGCACGTTTCTTGTCCTTAGTCTTTTTCTGGAGCAGTCTCTCCGCCTCGTTTCTCACGGCGGCATCCTGCTTGAACGCCTCAACGAGCGCAGAATACTGCGCATCGCTGATCTTCGAAGTCAGTTCAAGCTTCTCCTCTCCAATATCGCTTCTTTTCTCAAGGAATTCAACTGCCGTTTGAAATCCTATGTTCAACTCACGTAATGCTTTATTCAATCTGATGCTCATCAATAATATTCCTTAATGTCCTTGTTCCTATTGTTATTTCCTTATCAATTAGTGTCACCAGGCATCTGCTATTGCTCAAACTCCTTACGGAGCACGTCCAGAACCTGGTCAACTGTCTCCTCCTCCAGGTCGGCCTTCTCAACAAGCATTTCGCGTGGGGCGTTGAGCACAGCCTTTGCAGTATCGAGTCCGAGAGCCTTGATGGCATCGATAACCCACTGGTCAATCTCGTCTGAGAACTCATCGAGATAGATATCCTCGTCAGCCTCACCCTCGGCAACCTCGCGGAACACGTCGATGGTGTATTCCGTAAGCATACTTGCAAGCTTGATGTTCAGACCGCCACGGCCAATGGCAAGGCTCACCTCCTCGGGCTTGAGGAACACCTCAGCCTTGTGGTTCTCCTCGTCGATGACGATATTGCTTACCTGTGCCGGACTGAGGGCACGCTGTATAAAGAGCTTGGTGTTGGCAGTATACGAGATGACATCAATGTTCTCGTTGCACAGTTCACGGACGATACCATGAACACGGCTACCCCTCACTCCCACACAGGCTCCAACTGGGTCTATGCGGTCGTCGAAGCTCTCTACAGCCACTTTGGCACGCTCACCGGGCATACGGGCAATCTTACGGATGGCTATCAGACCATCGGAAATCTCCGGAACCTCAGCCTCAAGGAGTCTCTGCAGGAACATCGGGCTTGTACGCGAGAGTATAATCTTCGGATTATTGTTCTCGTTGTCCACACGGGCAATGACGGCACGTATGGTCTCGCCCTTGCGGTACTGGTCGCCGTTTATCTGTTCCGACTTGGGAAGTATCAGCTCGTTGTTCTCGTCGTCGACGATGAGAACCTCGCGCTTCCATATCTGATATACCTCGCCCGAAATCACCTGACCCACACGGTCCTTGTACTTGTTGTACAGCGAGTCGTGCTCCAACTCAAGAATTTTCGACGCAAGAGTCTGACGGAGCGTCAGGATAGCCCTACGGCCAAACTTGGCAAAGTCTACCCTCTCGCTGACATCCTCGTCAACCTCATAGTCCTCAGCTATCTTTCGTGCCTCAGTAAGGCTTATCTGCTTGTTCTCGTCGGCCACTTCGCCATCGGCCACAACAACACGGTTGCGGTAGATCTCGAAGTCGCCCTTATCAGGGTTAACAATGACGTCAAAGTTCTCGTCACTACCGAAAATCTTGGCCAGCACGTTGCGGAAACTCTCCTCAAGCACACTCACGAGCGTGGTGCGGTCGATGTTCTTGGTCTCCTTAAATTCCCGGAACGTGTCGATCATGCTCACTGTTAATTCATCTGTCTTTTTTGCTGCCATAGCTTATTTGAAACTTATTAAGTATTTGGTATATTTCACTTTATCCATCTGATAAGTATGGTCCACATCTGTCAAGACGGGACGTTTCTTACCCTCCTGTTTTACTTTTTCGGCCACGGTGACCGTGAAATCGTTGCCATCGACGCTCTTCAGCACTCCCTTAACCTTCTTGCCGTCGCTATCGAGCACCTCTACATTCTTGCCGATGAAATTCACATACTGCTGCGGAACCTTAAAGGGCTGTCCGAGACCTGCCGATCCTACCTCAAGCTCATAATCCTCCTCGTCACGGTCAAGACGGTCCTCAATATATCGGCTAAGCTCTACGCAGTCCTCTATCCACACGCCGTCGGCATGGTCAATCTCTACAACAATTCTGTCATCAGGGCTGATTTCCACATCTACAAGGAAATACTCCTTGTCCTGCAGCCACTCCTCAACTAAATTTCTTACGACGTTTTTGTCAATCATAAATATTTCATTTCGTATTAACAGGCCATCCATCGACCTATATTAAAATAAAATGAGAGACTCTTTCAGAGCCCCTCATTCCACTGAACGGTGCAAAGTTACGATATTTTTTTCATGCCACCAAGGAATTAGGTGAAAAAGTGACGATTTTCCATTGTGTCCCGCAAACGGCACGACCGACGAGAAAAGAATATGTGTTTACGCTTAAATTTGCCCGTTTAGCCCATCTCACGCAATGCATTGCAATAGACCACGAAATGCATTGCATTTGTAACAATTGTGGTTCATCTACGCTTTTGCGCTTACAGCGCGACCATCACCTACATGAAATAGCCCAGGGTGTCGCTACGCTCTACCCTGGGCTATGCGCTTTTGCGCTTACAGCGCGACA
>OBLI01000824.1_pt1 | contig 32268 bp, 24 predicted proteins | sample 1519701 | NCBI WGS metagenome assembly OBLI01 (sample SAMEA3663005, study PRJEB22513) | pig gut metagenome | biome: pig gut; feature: pig-associated habitat; material: faeces | place: France | collected 2012 | reverse complement strand
GAAGTGTGCCACCCGAAGACAAAAAAAGGGAAGTGTGCCACCCGAAGACAAAAAAGGGAAGTGTGCCACCCGAAGACAAACTGGCAATGACAACGCTACCCGCTCTATATTTAAAAAAGATGGAAACTGCAAAAAACAGCCTCCATCTTTTTTATTGGGATTTTTAGATTAATCTTTGGGGTATGGATCAGTCTTGTGAGTACAGGTAGTTGTTGAGCTGGTCGGGGGCACACTTTGCTATGAATGCGGCGTGCTTTTCTACTTCGGCTTCGGCGAAGTTGACGAAGACGTTGAGAGAGCGACGGAACATGTCATTGCGAGCGGCGTCCTCGAGGAGGAGAATGCTCATCACGGAGTATCCTGCCATTTCGACGAGTCTGCGCGCCATGAAGTCGAGATATTTGGTATCACCGACAGCAGTGACAGCCTCAACAGCAGCGGCATATTTCTCAGCCATAGCTTTGAGTTTGGCGACGACAGCCTGATCAGCGGGATTGAACTCACCCTCGAGGTGAGAGTTGATCCAGTTGAGGTATGTACCGGTGGTGACATGGCGGATAGCAGCTACGACCTGGAGCTGAGTAGTACCCTCGTAGATCGAAGTGATGCGAGCGTCGCGATAGATTCGTTCGCAAGCGTAATCCTTCATGAATCCGGAGCCGCCATGGATCTGGATAGCGTCGTAAGCATTCTGGTTGCAGAACTCAGAAGAGAGACCCTTGGCGAGGGGAGTGAAAGCGTCAGCGAGTTTGGAGAATTCCTTAGCCTCCTTGCGTTCCTCGACAGAGAGTTTGCGTTCCTTGGCGATATCGTCGTAGATTTTATATACGTCGACATATCGAGAGCAAGCGTAGAGGAGAGCACGAGTAGCGTCGAGTTTAGCCTTCATCACAGAGAGGATCTCGGACACGGCGGGGAACTCGATGATTGGTTTACCGAACTGGCAACGTTCCTTGGCATATCCGAGAGCTTCGCGGTAGGCGGCTTCGCTGAGGCCGACGCTTTGAGCGGCGATGCCGAGTCGAGCGCCATTCATAAGCGCCATGACATACTTGATAAGACCGAGGCGGCGAGAGCCGACGAGTTCGGCGGGGGCATCCTTGTATGTAAGTTCGCAAGTTGGGCTACCCTTTATACCCATCTTATTTTCGATGCGGCGCACATTGACTCCACCATTTCTCTTATCGTAGATGAACATAGAGAGACCACGACCATCCTTAGTACCCTCTTCAGAGCGAGCGAGCACGAGGTGGATATCGGAGTCGCCATTGGTGATGAAACGCTTCACACCATTGAGCACCCAAGAGCCATCCTCCTTCTGAGAAGCCTTGAGCATAACCGACTGGAGGTCTGAACCGGCGTCAGGCTCGGTGAGGTCCATGGACATGGTTTCGCCGGCGCAAACGCGGGGGATATATCTTTGTTTCTGATCCTCATCAGCGAACTCATAGATAGTTTCGGCGCAATCCTGGAGGCCCCAGAGGTTTTCGAATCCGGCATCAGCACGGCTGACGATATCGGCAGCCATGATGTAGGGAGTGATAGGGAAATTGAGGCCACCGAGGCGTCGTGGCATAGCCATGCCCATAAGGCCGGCCTTGCGGCAAGCGTCGAGATTGCGGGCAGTACCCTCGGCATAGATCACACGGTTATTTTCCACGCGGGGTCCTGTATGGTCGACCTCCTCGGCATTTTCAGCGATGATATCGCCGCATATTTCGCCTACGATTTCGAGCACCTTGTCATAACTATCCTGGGCGTCGGCATAGTCGAAGGGGGCATAATCGTATTTTTCGGCATCAGCGTAATCGCGTTCCTTGAGCGCCACGATCTTCTCCATCATCGGATGGGTGAGATAATGTTTGAGCGCCTCGTTGTCTTTATAGAAATTAGCCATTATTTCGTATTCTTTTTATAGTACTTGATTAATTTAGGCACGACATCCTCGACATTGCCGGTGATGACATAATCGGCGATATCATTGATCGGGGCGTCGGGATCATTATTGACAGAGATAATGATCGAAGACTCTTGCATACCGGCGATATGTTGGATTTGGCCGGAGATACCGCAAGCGATATAGAGTTTGGGGCGAACAGTTACGCCTGTCTGTCCGATCTGGCGATCGTGGTCAGCCCAACCGGCATCGACAGCAGCGCGGCTTGCGCCGACTTCTCCGCCGAGCACATCAGCCAGGTCATGGAGCATTTGGAAATTCTCCTTGCTACCCATGCCATAACCGCCGCACACGACAACGGCGCTACCCTTTAGGTTGACCTTAGACTTCTCGACATTACGATCGATGACCTCGACGACATAATCGAGGGGAGAGGTATAATCATCAGCCTTGAGGTCAACTACAACGCCCTTGTGGTCGGGGTTGTAGACTTCCTTCTTCATGACGCCTTCGCGGACAGTAGCCATCTGAGGTCTGCACTCGGGGTTGACGATAGTAGCGACGATGTTACCACCGAAAGCGGGGCGAATCTGGAGGAGGAGATCCTTATAGACTTCGCCGGTGCGAGCGTCGGTATGGTCGCCGATCTCGAGTTGTGTGCAGTCGGCAGTCAGACCGCTATGGAGAGCGGAAGAGACGCGTGGGCCGAGGTCACGGCCGATAGAAGTAGCGCCCATGAAAGCGATGCGTGGCTCCTTCTCCTTGAAGAGATTGATAAGGAGAGAACTGTGGGGGAGCGAAGTATAGGGATAAAGGCGAGGATCCTCCACCTTATAGAGAGTATCTACGCCGTATGGGAACACTTGATTTTCGATACCGGAGAGATTGTCGCCGGCTACGACAGCTTCGAGCTTGATGCCGAGTTTATCGGCGAGTTGGCGACCCTTGGTGAGGAGTTCGAGGCTCACATCAGCCACCTTACCATCCTCAAATTCGCAATAAACGATTAAATTATTCTTATCCGTTGCCATGATTATCCGATTGTATGGTTAGCGATGAGTTCTTTGATAAGAGTTTCGATCTCCTGGTCATTATTTTCGACGCGGCGAGCATCCTTGGCGGTGAAGACTACATTTTCGATTTGTTTCACCTTAGTAGGAGATCCGGCGAGGCCGCACTGGTTGAGGTCAGCATCGACATATTGAGCAGACCACTCGCCGATGTTGAGGTAAGGGCGCTTCTCGATGAGATCCTTCTTGGCGGGATCAGCGGCGACCTCAGATGGCACAGCGGCATACTTATACTTCTGCACGAACTTGGCATTGCGAGGGCGGCAGGGGGCTGCCGAGCCATTTACGGTGATCACAGCGGGGATAGGAGTGCGGACAGTTTCGACGCCCGACTCGATGCGGCGCTTCACGAGTGCCTTACCATCCTTAACTTCGATGATATCCTCGGCATAAGTGACCTGAGGGAGGTGGAGTTTTTCGGCGATCTGGGGACCAACCTGGGCGGTATCGCCATCGATAGCCTGGCGGCCGCCGATGATCAGATCATACTGGCCGATCTTGGCAACAGCAGCGCTCAGAGCGTAAGAAGTGGCGAGGGTATCAGACCCTGCGAAAGCTCTATCGGAGAGGACGATACCTCCGTCGGCGCCGCGATACATACCTTCACGAATGATTTCAGCGGCACGAGCCGGACCCATAGAAAGGAGAGTCACCTTAGAGCCGGGATACTGTTCTTTTAGTTTCAAGGCCTGTTCGAGGGCATTGAGATCCTCGGGGTTGAAGATGGCGGGGAGAGCGGCACGGTTGATAGTACCATCCTCCTTCATAGCATCCTTACCGACATTGCGAGTGTCGGGCACCTGTTTGGCCAAAACGATGATATTAAGACTCATATTAATTATGTTAGATTATGATACGAAATGAAATGATATGTGCACAAACGAGAGTGCATAAATCGGTGCAAAGATAATAAAAAATTCTCAAAAAACCGAATTTTGTGCAAAATAGGGGGGAATTAAGAGATTTTTGAAAGATTTTCCGTAAATTTGCAAGATATTACACAAAATAGCGAAAATGAAAAAAATAAGATACTTATATGGCATAGTCGCGGCGATGTGTTTGGGAGTTGCCGAGACGGATGCAGCGCCTGCCACTCCGATGGATTTGTTGGAGCAGGGGCGAGATGCCTATATGGACTATCAATTTGACGAAGCCGACCGGCTTTACAGTCAGGCACGCAAGAGTCAGACGCGCAAGAAACTGAAGCGTCCCGAAGAGGCCTTTGAGCAGAAATACAAGCTATACAGCGAGCAGTTGATGCAAGCCGAGAACTTCTTGGATCGGGTAGAAAAGATCGTAGTAATCGACAGCATCAGCGTGCCTCGCCGGGACTTTTTCAAGCAGTATAAATTGCCGGCCTCCGCCGGGATTCTGAGCGATGGCAGGGCACTGTCCTCCTCCGAGCAAGATGGAGTCGACTATGTCTATCAGAACGAAGAGCGCGACTACAAGCTCTGGGCACGCCCCGACAGTGTGGGCAACATGCAGCTGGTCGAATCGACACTACTCACCGATGGTAAATGGGGCGAAACGACTCCCCTATCCGAAGAGTTGTCGCAGGGTGGCGATGCCATCTATCCCTTCATGATGGCAGATGGAGTGACCCTCTACTATGCGTGCAACGGCGAGGGGTCGATCGGAGGATACGACATCATGGTGGCCACTCGCGATGCCGCCGACGGGAGCTTCCTACAGCCCTCCAACTTGGGTTTTCCCTACAACTCACCCTACGACGACTACCTGCTTGCCATCGACGAATACAACGGCGTCGGCTGGTGGGCCACGGAGCGCAATCAACTTGAAGATGAAGTCACCATCTACCTCTTCATCACCAACGACATGCGCACCAACTACTCCTCAGACGAGGATGATGTAATAGGATTCGCGCGTCTGAGCGAATATATGCAGACACAGCCGGAAGATGGCGACTACGCCGACCTGCTTGCCACGATTCGAGCCATCGACCCCGCCTCCGAGACGAAAGTCAAAGAATTCACCTTAGCCGCTTCGGGAGGCAGAATCTACCACTACTACGACGAACTACCCTCGCCCACAGCGCGGACAGCGATGAAGAAATATCTCTTGGAGAAGAGTAAAGAAGAGGCACTCGAAAAGCTTCTTGACAACGACCGTCGCCAATATCACGAGAGCAAGAGCTCATCATTGGCACAGCGCATCGCCCAGCGAGAGAAAGATCTCGAAGCCAAGCGAGAAGAGGTAAAGCGACTTCGCTCCGATCTCTACAAGCTCTTGAAATAGAGGCAAAGAGATCGCAGACACTACAGTATAGGTAAAAAAATCGATGGAAATAGAGGATATAAAAAATATAATAGGGAAGACTCAGCGTTATAACTTACACTCCCACACTCAATATTGCGACGGACATGCGCCGCTGAGCGAGATAGTGGAGGGTGCATATCGCCGAGGATTTGAGGTATGGGGAGTAACGCCCCACTCGCCACTCTGCCAGCCCTCACCCTGCAACATGAAGGCAGAAGATGTGCCGGCATATTTCGACGAGATGGAAAGTCTCAAAGAGAGATATCAGGGTAAGATGGCACTTCTGACGGGGATGGAGATCGACTACATGAGTCGCGACTGGGGACCTCACATCGACTACTTTCAGCGCCTGCCGCTGGAATATCGGATCGGGTCAGTTCACTTCGTGCCGACACAAGAGGGTGTATGGCTTGACTGCGACGGCAAATTCGAGCGATTCTCGCGCTATCTCCACGAGGGATATCACGACGACCTGCGATATGTGGTAGAGAAATATTTCGAGCAAGTGCTCACGATGATAGAGATAGGGGGATTTGAGATCTTGGGTCACTTCGACAAGATCATCGGCAATGCCGCCATGGCAGATCCGACGCTTGAAGATCAGGGGTGGTATGCCTCGCTGATAGCGGATGTGATAAGCCATAGCCGGAGAGCCGGATTGATAGTCGAGATCAACACCAAAGCCATCGAGAGCAAAGGGAGATACTTCCCGGCGCGGCGATGGTGGGATATGCTGACGGCGACAGGAACGCCGTTAGCCATCAACTCCGACTGCCATCATCCCGACCTGACCGAAACAGGGAGGGAAGAGGCATATAGAGAGTTATCAAAAATAAAATGTTAACTTTGCAAAATGAAAAGAATAAGAAACTTCTGCATTATAGCGCACATCGACCATGGCAAATCGACCTTAGCCGACCGTCTGTTGGAGCGTACACACACCGTAGAGGCTAAAGATATGGCCGACCAAGTGCTCGACGACATGGATTTGGAGCGAGAGCGAGGCATCACGATCAAGAGTCATGCCATCCAGATGGAATATGCCCTCGACGGCGAGAGCTACACTCTGAATCTTATTGACACTCCGGGACACGTCGACTTCTCCTACGAAGTGTCGCGATCGATAGCGGCATGCGAAGGGGCATTGCTGATCGTCGACGCCTCACAGGGGATCCAGGCACAGACCATCTCCAACCTCTATATGGCGATAGACAATGACTTGGAGATCATCCCGGTGATCAACAAGTGCGACTTGGACAGTGCGAAGCCCGACGAAGTAGAAGACCAGATCGTCGACCTCTTGGGATGCGACCGCGAAGAGATAATCAGGGCGTCGGGCAAGACCGGCATGGGAGTCGACGACATCTTGCGCGCCATCGTGGAGCGCGTGCCGGCGCCTCAGGGCGACCCCGATGCGCCATTGCAGGCTCTGATCTTCGACTCTGTGTTCAATCCCTTCAGAGGGATCATCGCCTACTACAAAATCGTGAATGGCACTATAGGCAAAGATGACTTTGTGAAATTCGTGTCGACCGGCAAGGAATATCACGCCGACGAAGTTGGGGTATTGAAGCTCAATCTCTCCCCTCGCGCCACCCTCTCTGCGGGCAACGTGGGATATATCATTTCGGGCATCAAGACCTCGAAAGAGGTGAAAGTGGGCGATACGATCACCCATGTCAACAAGCCCTGCGACAAGGCCATCGAGGGATTCCAGGAGGTAAAACCGATGGTATTCGCCGGCGTCTATCCCATCGAGACCGAAGACTTCGAGAATCTGCGAGCATCGTTGGAGAAATTGCAGCTCAACGATGCCTCCCTCACCTTCCAGCCGGAATCATCGGCAGCCTTGGGCTTCGGGTTCCGTTGCGGATTCTTGGGCTTGCTCCACATGGAGATAGCGCAAGAGCGACTCGGCAGAGAATTTGGCATGGATGTGATCACCACCGTGCCCAACGTATCATATATTGTGACCGACAAGAAGGGTAATCACATCGAAGTGCACAATCCCTCCGGACTTCCGGAAGCCACCGCCATCGACTATATCGAAGAGCCCTACATCCGCGCCACGATCATAACTCAAGCCGACTACATAGGGCCGATCATGACCCTCTGCCTCGGCAAGCGCGGAGAGTTGGTGAAGCAGGAATATATCTCGGGCAATCGTATGGAGTTGACCTTCGACATCCCCTTGGGAGAGATCGTGATTGACTTCTATGACAAGCTGAAGAGCATCTCCAAAGGGTATGCCAGTTTCGACTATCATATCAAAGACTTCCGCCAATCGAAATTGGTAAAACTCGACATTCTGCTGAATGGCGAGAGTGTCGATGCGCTGTCGACGCTGACTCATGAGAGCAACTCGGTGAGATTCGGTCGCAGGATGTGTGAGAAGTTGAAAGAGCTGATACCTCGTCAGCAATTTGACATAGCGATTCAGGCGGCGATAGGTGCCAAGATTATAGCACGCGAGACGATCAAAGCGGTGCGCAAGGATGTGACCGCCAAGTGTTATGGAGGAGACATCTCTCGAAAGCGCAAACTATTGGAAAAGCAGAAAGCAGGTAAAAAACGAATGAAACAGATAGGTTCTGTCGAGGTGCCGCAGAAGGCCTTCTTGGCAGTGCTCAAATTAGATTAAGGTAAATAATATGGAAAATCAAGTTAATAAGACAAAAGCACCGGGCGAGAGATTTCCCGATCTGTTGGGCAAGGATGCCACAGGCAGAGAGGTAAAACTCAGCGACTATCCCGGCAAGCACTTTATCATCTACTTCTATCCCAAGGACAACACCTCGGGATGCACCTTAGAGGCGAAGAGTCTTCGCGATCATTATGGCGAGCTTTTGGAGCGTGGCTATCAAGTGATCGGAGTGAGCAAAGACAGCGAATCGAGTCATCAGAAATTTTCATGCAAATATGAGTTGCCCTTTCCGCTGATTGCCGACACCGAACTGATGCTCTGCATGGAGGCGGGAGTCTGGCAAAAGAAGAAGATGGCAGGCAGAGAATATATGGGAATAGTGCGCACTACGTTCATCACCGACAGTGAGGGTGTAGTGACACATCGCATCGACAAGGTAAAGACAGCCACAGCAGCGGAGCAGATCATCGAGATCATCGACGGGCAGCATAAATAATGACTGAGAGAGCCGACCACACGGGAGGCGTTCCAAATCTTAAGGACTATGTCAGTATTTTACACTGCGCGGAAGACGATCCGCAACTATGCCAATAGTGGCAACATCTTGATATTAGCGACCATGATGGCGCTGATCATCGTCAACATGCCCTTTCTTACGGAGCTATACAACTCGCTGTGGGTCCATGAGGTAGCGTTGCAAGTAGGCGATTTCAATCTCTTCAGTCATAACGGGCATCCGATGACAGTAATGCAGTTCATCAACGATGCCTTGATGGCGTTCTTCTTTTTATCGGTCGGACTGGAGATCAAGCGTGAAGTATTGGTGGGAGAGCTATCCTCCTTCCGCAATGCTCTCTTGCCGATAATAGCGGCAATCGGCGGTATGGTGGTGCCTGTGCTGATCTATCGCTACTTGTCACAGGGCACGGACTTTGCCGACGGCTGGGCGATACCGATGGCCACAGACATAGCCTTCTCTCTTGGAGTCTTGGCGATGTTGGGGAATAGAGTGCCCATCGGATTGAAGGTCTTTCTGACCACACTTGCGGTGGTCGATGACATCGGCGGCATCATGGTGATAGCCCTCTTCTATAGCGGGCATATCGAATACACTATGTTGCTCTGGGCGGCAGCCTTCTTGGTGGCGCTCTTCATCGGTGGCAGACTTGGTGTTCAGTCCAAGTTGTTCTACGGAGCCTTGGGCACATGTGTATGGTTCTGCTTCCTCAATGCCGGTATTCACCCGACTATAGCGGGAGTGTTGGTGGCATTTACGATTCCCTCCAAACCGGTATATGCGCCTGAGAAATATGTCAAATCGATCAGACAGAACATCAGTTACTTCACGAGTGAAGATGACGACAAGCTCAACTCACGCACCATCTTGGACAAGAACCAGATGAACCTCTTGAAGCAGATCGAGACGGCTTCGGATAAGGTAATCTCCCCGCTACAGGATATGGAAGATACGCTCCATCCGTTTGTGAACTACATCATTGTGCCGCTCTTTGCCTTTGCCAACGCCGGCATCTTCTTCGGGGGTATGGAGATCTCACAGCTCTACAGCGGTATAGCTCCTGCTATCATTCTTTCACTTGTGGTTGGTAAATTTGTGGGGATCTTCCTTTTCTCCTGGCTAACGATTATCTGTCGGTTGGCACCGATGCCTGAAGGGGGCAACTGGTCGCGGATGGCATCCGTGTCGATGTTGGGAGGTATCGGATTCACCGTATCGCTCTTTATAGCCAACCTCTCGTTCGGCGCCAACGCCTCGATGGCGATTCTGCTCAACGATGCCAAATTAGGGATCCTGGTAGCCTCGATCCTGGCGGGCATCTTAGGGTGGCTTCTACTCCACTTCTCGCTGCCCCAAGAGCCGCAAGACGACGAGGACGACGATTAATAAGAGCGTGTTCTATAATATTAAGGGGTTGTGTCGAGATGGACTTGACACAACCCCTAAAATATGAAAAACTATATAAAAAGTCTTACTTGGTGCAGCCGGGGCAGCGGGGTTTGATTTGCTTGAAGAAATCATTGCCCTTGTTGTCGACGAGGATGAATGCGGGGAAATTCTCGACTTCAATCTTCCAGATAGCCTCCATTCCGAGTTCGGGATACTCGAGGAGTTCGACCTTCTTGATAGAATTTTGAGCGAGTATGGCAGCGGGGCCACCGATAGAACCGAGGTAGAAACCGCCATGCTTATGGCAAGCGTCAGTGACTTGCTGCGAGCGGTTACCCTTAGCGATCATAACCATAGCACCACCGGCGGCTTGGAACTGATCGACGTAAGGGTCCATACGACCGGCAGTCGTCGGGCCGAAAGAACCGGAGGGGAGGCCTTCCGGTTTCTTGGCGGGGCCGGCGTAATAGATGGGGTGATCTTTGAGATACTGAGGCATAGGCTCTCCGGCGTCGAGGCGTTCCTTGATCTTGGCATGAGCGATATCACGACCCACGATGATGGTGCCATTGAGCGAGAGGCGAGTCGATACGGGGTACTTATCAAGGAGAGCGAGGATCTCGGGCATGGGGCGATTGAGGTCGACCTTAACGACTTCACCCTCACCGGCATTGCGGAACTCCTCGGGGATAAGTTCACCGGGGAACTCATCGAGTTTTTCGACCCAGATACCGTCGCGGTTGATCTTCGCCTTGATATTACGGTCGGCCGAGCAGCTGACGCCCATACCTACGGGGCAAGACGCGCCATGACGCGGCATACGGATCACACGGATATCGTGGGCGAAATACTTACCGCCGAACTGAGCTCCGAGTCCGATATTGTGGGCGGCGTCGAGGAGTTCCTTCTCGAGTTCGACATCTCGGAAAGCGTGGCCATACTCATTGCCCTGAGTGGGGAGATTGTCGTAATACTTCACAGAGGCCTTCTTGACAGCGGCGAGGTTGGCTTCGGCAGAAGTGCCGCCGATGACGAAAGCGATATGATAGGGAGGACAAGCGGCAGTGCCGAGAGTCTTCATCTTCTCGATAAGGAAAGGCACGAGAGTCTTCTTATTGAGGATAGCCTTAGTCTCCTGATAGAGATAAGTCTTATTGGCAGAGCCGCCACCCTTAGCCACGAAGAGGAACTTATACTCATCGCCCTCGGTGGCATGGATTTCGATTTGCGCCGGGAGGTTGCAACCGGTGTTCACCTCATCATACATATTGAGGGGAGCGTTCTGAGAATAGCGGAGATTATTCTCAGTATAAGTCTTATATACACCCTTAGAGATCATCTCCTCATCGTCGCAACCGGTCCATACCTGCTGACCCTTATAAGCGGCACAGATTGATGTACCTGTATCCTGGCAGAAAGGGAGAACGCCCTTGGCGGCAACTTCGGCATTTCGGAGCATAGTAAGAGCGACATACTTATCATTTTCGGAGGCTTCGGGATCGTGGAGGATCTTAGCCACCAACTCGTTATGTTCGCGGCGGAGCATAAACGAGCAATTGTGAGAGGCTACATTAGCCAGCAGAGTCAGGGCCTGAGGGTCAACGACGAGCATTTCATGGCCGTTCCAATTTTCGACTTTAACGAAATCTTTGGAGACGAGTTGATACTCAGTGGTATCAGGTCCGAGGGGGAACATTTCCTGATAATGAAAAGGTTTATTAGCCATATTAAGTGAAAAAATTTTGAAAAGATCGAAAAACGATCTGATTAGAAACTATTGATGCAAAATTAGCGAAAAAAATTATGAAAACAAACAAAAGAGACAAGTAAAAAGGGGAGGGATAAAAAATTAAAAAAGGGATAAAAAATTAAAAAAGAGAGCAGATGAGGCAAAAAGGGATAATAAAAAGAGATAGAGGGCAAAATAAGATAGTATTAATAAAGGTAATTAATATATAAGGTAATTAATATATCTAAAGTTTGCAAAATTGTGGAATAATATGTAATTTTGCGAGATAAAATATGCGGATGCTCCCATATAGGAGACAAAAAGAAGACATCAAAGATATGGCATGGTATGTAATGCGCGACCTAACCCGCTCGAATGCCTTGATGCCGTCGTGGAAGTTACTTGAGGCCGATGGGTATGAGGTATATACTCCGATGGTATGGAAGGTAGTGAAGCGAGGTATAAAGCGCACACGCGAGCGAGTGCCGGTGATCCATGACTTGCTGTTCGTGAAGTCGAGTCGCGAGGCGTTAGATCCGGTGGTATCGCGGATACCTACGTTGCAATATCGTTTCGTACGCGGAGCCTACGGCAAGGCAATGGAGGTGTCGGAAGAAGATATGGAGAGATTCATCCGCGCCACGAGATCGACCGACGATGTGCTTTACTACAAGCCGTCGGAGCTGTCTCCGGCGATGGTGGGCAAGCGAGTTATGATCTTAGGTGGGCCATTGGATGGTATGACCGGCAACCTACTCTCCATCAAGGGGATGCGCAAGCGTCGACTGCTGGTAGAACTGCCTGACACATTGATATCTGCGGTGGATGTATCTCCGCAATATATCAAGATTATCGAATAGTGTGCAACACAAATAGAACGATATAGATAAAAGAAATTAAGAACCGTAGAAACCAAAAGAGCATAAAATATGCGAATTAAAAGTATATACCTGACAGCACTCATCGGATTGGTAATTTCGATGGGATCGTGCACATCTACCAAGAAAATCTCCTACTTTCAAGATTTGCAAGATGGGCAAGAGAATATCATTCCGGCATTGAACGCCATCAAGATGCAACCCTACGACAAGCTATCAATCGTGGTAAGTACGACAGACTCCCGACTCAACGCCTTGTTCAATCTTCCGGTAGCGACCAACAGATTAGGGTCCACATCGGCCGACGGCAGTGTAAAAGGGTCCACATCGGGAGGAGATGGCAACGTGATGCCCTACACCATCGACAGTAAAGGAAACATAAACTTCCCGGTGCTTGGCAAACTCTATGTAGCCGGCATGACACGCGAAGAGATGGCTGAGTATATCAAACGCGAGCTGATAAGTCGCGATTTGGCTAAGAATCCGATTGTGACAGTGGAATTTATAAACATGTCAGTGGCAGTGATCGGTGAAGTAAGTTCACCGGGGCGCTATGCGATAACCCGCGACAACTACACGCTGCTCGATGCTCTGAGTTCGGCAGGCGACTTGACCATCTATGGCAAGCGCGATAACATCCGCGTGCTTCGCGAAGAGAATGGCGTGCAGAAGACCTATATGGTAAACTTGAACTCCGGGTCTGCACTTACCAACTCGCCGGTGTATTATCTTCGTCAGAACGATGTGGTGTATGTAGAGCCCAACGCGACCAAAGCGAGACAATCGACACCCAACGGCAACTCAGTGATGACCCCGGCATTCTGGATTTCGATTGCATCATTCATCGCCACGATGGCAGTCTTGATAATAAAGTAAACAACAACACATGGCAACACTAATAGATATGAACACAGCGACACAGACAGTGTCGTCAGGCGCCACAAGTTCACGCAAGCCTAAAATCACGCCGACCGAGATACTTTTCATCTGTCTTGGCAAATGGTATTGGTTCGTAATCTCAATCATAATATGCGGAGCAATCGGTTGGATTCATATCCAGAAGACAGCGCCGACATATAAGAAGTCAGCGGCCGTATTGATCAAGACCGACTCCGATGGCAAATCTATGTCGGCCAACGAAGCGATCTTCTCCGACCTTGGGATCGCCCGTTCGGGCTCCTTCCTTCTGGATGAGATACAGATCATCCAGTCGCCCGACTTGATGCGAGACGTAGTAAGAAAACTGAAGCTCAACACTCAATACTTCGTAGAAGATACCTTCCGAGACAAATTGGTGTATGGCAACGAGCTTCCGGTGAGTGTAGAGTTTTTAGATCTGACCGAAGATGACAGTGCCTCCTTCACCATCATCCTGGGGAGCAACGGCGAATACACCATCAAAGATCTTACCCTACGCGGCAAGGATATGAATCGCCCCGAGATGAAGGGGATCATCGGCACCCCGCTGAAGACAGCGTTGGGTCGCATCGAAGTGATTCCGGGTAAGGCCTACGAGACCTCCCCGATCAAAGAGATGCGCGTAAGCCATAGCACTGTCAAGGGCATGGCAGGGTCGATGATGGGTCGTCTCAAAGCTGACACCGACAAGAAGTCATTCAATATGGTGGTGATGGACTATACCGACATCAACCCACAGCGAGCCGAAGATATCTTGGGACAGATCATAGCCAGCTACAACGACCGCTGGATGAGCGACAAGCGCACTCTGGCCGACAACTCGAGCAAATTCATCGACGAGCGAGTAGCCCTCTTGCAGAAAGAGCTTGGATCGGTCGATGACGACATCTCCTCCTTCAAGAGTGCGAACTTGATACCGGATGTGGATGCGGCAGCCTCCCTCTATATGAGTCAAGCCACCCAGACCTCGATGGCACTGAAAGATCTTCGCAATCAGGAATACATGGCGAAATACATTCGCAACTACCTGCGCAACACGGAGAACAACAACAAGCTGCTTCCGGCGAATGCCGGACTCGCCAACGCCAGCATCTCGGGACAAATCGCACAATACAACACCAAGATTCTGGAGCGCAATAGTTTGGTATCACAGAGTAGTACGAGCAACCCCTTGGTGGCAGAAATGGATCAAGCATTGGCAGCGATGCGCTCGGCGTTGATGTCATCGATCGACAACGAGATACTCTCACTCGGCGAGCAAATCAGAAGCCAAGAGGGCTTCAACGGCACCGCCACCTCGAAGATTGCCTCGAACCCCAAGCAAGCCAAATACCTGCTGAGCGTAGAGCGTCAGCAGAAGGTGAAAGAGACCCTGTATCTCTACCTTCTGCAGAAGCGTGAAGAGAATCAACTTCAGCAGGCAGTCACCTCCTACAACACTCGCATCGTAAGAGAGCCGGATGGTTCCAACGGCCCGATCTCGCCCAACAAGGGTATTATCTATGCCATCTCCCTGGCACTTGGTGTGGCGATACCGGCCTTCATTCTTCTGCTACAAGAGCTGACAACATCAGTGGTGAGAGGTCGTCAAGACATCAAAGACTTGAAGGCACCCTTTGCCGGCGAATTGCCCCTCTATGGCAAGCATCAGAGTCTGAAGCGTCGCAGAAGCGAGAAAGAGAAACCGACCTTGGTGGCAGTGAAAGAGAACAATCGCAACTCTATCAACGAAGCCTTCCGCATGGTGCGCACCAACATCGAATTTATGTATGGCAACGACGGCACCTCGAAAGTAGTGATGCTGACAGCAGCCAATGTGGGTAGTGGTAAGACCTTCGTAAGTTACAACCTCTCGAAGAGCTTTGCGATCAAGGGCAAGCGCGTCGTAGCGATCGACTTGGATATGCGCAAGGCCACCTTGAGTAAATATATCGACTCGCCCGCCAAGGGTATCTCCGACTACTTGGCCAATCAAATTACCGACATCTCCTCGATCATCCACGACGTGGAAGACTGTCCCAATATGTCGGTGATCCCGGTCGGCACGATTCCACCGAACCCGACCGAGTTGCTGTATAGCGAACGCTTCCACGCCCTGATCGAAGACTTGAAATTGCACTACGACTATATCTTCTTCGACTGTCCGCCGATCGAGGTAGTGGCAGACTCGACGATCATCAGCCAGTATGCACAATACACTATCTTCGTGATCAGAGCCGGAGTGTTGCGACTCTCCTTGCTGCCGAGCATCAACGAGATCTACGAAAAGGGCAAATTCCCCAACATGTCGATAGTTCTCAACGGCACCTTGAATCCGAGCAACTCCTACGCACGCCGCTATGGCAACCCCTACACCTACGGTTATGGCTATGGCTCTACCTACACCTACGGAGATTAACAAGGAAAAGGTCAACTAACAATAAAAGTCCCCGCTCTCACGTTTTAAAAGTGGGAGGCGGGGATTTTTTTAAGAGCGCTAAGGAACGCGCTCTAAGAAGAGAAAAAAAGATAAGCAAACGACGAACTTAAATCTACAGCTATGAAGGGAATAGTTTTGGCAGGAGGATCGGGCACGAGATTATATCCGATCACCAAAGGAGTAAGCAAGCAGTTACTGCCGATCTACGACAAGCCGATGGTGTACTATCCGATATCGGTATTGATGTTGGCAGGGATACGCGATATATTACTGATATCGACACCGGCAGACCTTCCCGGGTTCAAGCGACTTCTTGGCGACGGGTCTGACTATGGCATCAACTTGCAATATGCCGAGCAGCCCTCGCCCGACGGCTTGGCACAAGCCTTCATCATCGGCAAAGAGTTCATCGGCGACGACTCAGCCTGCTTGGTGCTTGGCGACAACATCTTCCATGGGGCAGGGTTCAGCAAGTTGCTGAAAGAATCGGTCAAGGCCGCCGAAGAGGAGAGCAAAGCAACGGTGTTCGGCTACTGGGTAGACGATCCTGAGCGCTATGGCGTAGCGGAATTTGACAAAGATGGCCGATGCCTTTCGATCGAAGAGAAGCCGGCAAATCCGAAATCGAACTATGCTGTGGTGGGACTCTATTTCTACCCCAACAAGGTGGTGGAAGTGGCGGAAAACATTAAGCCCTCGGCACGCGGCGAATTGGAGATTACGACCGTCAACCAGCGCTTTCTTCAAGATGGAGAGCTACAGGTGAAGACCCTGCCACGCGGATTTGCATGGCTTGACACCGGAACTCATGACTCCCTGTCGGAGGCGTCGATCTATGTCGAAGTGCTCGAAAAGCGTCAAGGTCTGAAGATCGCCTGCTTGGAGGGGATAGCCTACCGCCATGGCTGGATCAGCCGCGAGCGTATGACTGAGATCGCCAAGCCGATGCTCAAGAATGGTTATGGCCAATATCTGATGAAAGTGATCGACGAATTAGATCGCACCGGATGCACCAATCTGGAATAAAAACTCCCGATCTGGAATAAAAGTTCCCGATTTAGAATAAAAAACATAAAAAAATAGATGGAAGTAAAGAAGACCGATATCGAAGGCGTATTGATCATAGAGCCGAAGATATTTCGCGACTCCCGCGGTTACTTCTTCGAGAGCTACTCGGAGAAAGTATTCAAAGAGATGGTGGGTGATATAAACTTCGTTCAAGACAATGAATCCTGCTCAAGCCGAGGCGTGATGCGCGGCTTGCACTTTCAGCGTCCCCCCTACAGCCAGGCCAAGTTGGTGAGGTGTGTACGAGGGAGAGTTCTGGATGTGGCAGTGGACTTGCGCGTCGGATCTCCGACCTACGGCAAGCATGTGGCAGTCGAGCTGACCGAAGAGAACCATCGTCAATTCTTCATCCCGCGAGGGTTCGCACATGGGTTTGCCGTCTTGAGCGACACGGCAGTGTTCCAATACAAATGTGACAACTACTATGCCCCCGACTATGATGGAGGCATCTCGATCCTCGACGATAGCTTAGGCATCGACTGGGGTATCGACAAATCGGAAGCAATCCTATCTGAGAAAGATACTAAGCATCCCTATCTCAAAGACTTCGAAAGTCCCTTCAAATAGTCGGAATATGCCCCGGATACTTCTGATGATCGGCCTTGTGCTGCTCAGCATCAATCCGACCTGGACACAAGGGGAAGCCAACAAGAACTTACTGTTGGCGGCAGCGATGTGTGTCTCGCCCATGGTATTGCTTATCAAGAATACACGGGTGCTGATGCCACGCATCGACCTACCACTCGCAGGTGTAGCCATCATGGTGATGGCTATGCCTGTGTTGTTTCATCCCGAGAGTGTGAGGTGGATCACGATGCTCTTCACCGGAGCATGGTGTGTCTTCTTCATGATGTTGGCACGCCTGACGCTGATCAGCGGACTGCGAAGCGACGAATTTCAGAAGATGATCCGATGGATCGTCTATGCCTACTGCTTGGTGCTGGTGGTCCAACAGATATGCTTGCTGACCGGGATGCCGATTTTGCTAAACGAAGGGGCACATTACGCTCGGCATCCATGGAAATTGAACTCCCTGTCGGAAGAGCCCTCCCACGCCACGTTGATACTCTCCGTGCTGATGTATTACTACACGAGCACACGGAGGGCAGAGGATTGCAACGAGAGACTATGGCAAACCATCAAGGAGACGCCATGGCTATGGGTAGCCTTCGGCTGGGGCATCTTCTCGACTGTCAACGCCTCCGCCTATATCCTCGGGCCATTGTGTCTGCTACCCTACATCACCCGGCACAACGTCAAGATGGTAGCGGCGATAACGATCGGCATCGTGGTGCTGATGATAGCGACCCCGGTAGGCAACATTGGGCAAATAGGAAGGGTAAAGCGACTTGCCGTCGCCATGATTACGATGGATGAAGAGCGCATCATCGGAGGTGACATAAGTGCCGCCGGGAGAATAGTGCCGAGCATACGTGGGGCAAAATCTATCGACCCGAGCGATCCGGACACCTACGTGGGTCATGGCACAGATGCCGACACACGAGACATGGGACCACGGCCGGGATATCCTACCGACAAAGGGTCTGCCGGCATCTTCAGTATATGGTATAACTATGGAGCCATCTGCGCTTTGCTCTTCTGGGTGGTGATCGTGCAAATTACAGCACGTCGAGAGGAATGGAGCAGCATCGTGATGATGCTCTTGGCGATACAGCTCAGTTCCGACTACAACATGCAACTCCTGTGGGTGGTACTCGGCTATGCCATGGTTCAGAAACAAATCTTGGGAGGGACAACCTTGCTGACACGATGGGATTGTCAAAAAAATTTTGTATCTTTGTAGATTGTGTAGTAGTGTGGTAAAAAAGCACTACCGTCCGACTGTGCATCCCATGGACTCAATGTTCTGACAATCAGAGCATTCGTCAAGGTATGGCATTTTCGAACCATAATATATGACAAAAAAACAAAGATACGATAATATGAGATTCAGCAGGATAATCAGCATAATCGTTTGCATCATCTTCACAATAGCCTCTTTTGGGGAGTTTACAACCTACGCAGCTTCGGGTGAAGCGACAGCGACCTCTCAAGCCAGCAAGAAAAAGAGCAGCAAAAAGAACAGTTCGAGCAAGAAAAAGAAGAGCAGCACATCGAGCAAAAAGAAGAAAAAAAGTTCGAGCAAGAAAAAGAAGAGCAAAAAAAGTCGTTCCAAATCAAAATCGAAGAACAAGCGTAGCAAAAGCAAGAATCGTAAGAAGCGTCGCAATGTGGCACGCACCGTCTACAAAGAGACACCCAAAGAGGTGGCACAAAACGACACCTTGACCCTGTCGGTGAACTCAGCCCTGCTGAGCCGCATCCCGAAGCATCTTGACCCGGGAGGACTACGCATCAACTCCGTCAAGCCCGACAAGATCAAACGCCAAGCCAACATAGGTCTCAACGACAACTTCACCTACATGCCCCTGTCGCGCAACGTGATCGACTCCTTGGGTATGATCATCAAAGAGTCACTTCCCGACTCCCTTCGCGACTACAGCGTATACCTGCGAGTTGGCAGCAAACCGCTGACCTACTACATCCACACCATCGACAAGCTACCGGAGCAATATCGACACAATCCCGACTTCGTCAAAGAGGTCCATCCGTTGGTGAGAGCCACCCGCGGCATGGACAACGACATCATAGCCATGTGGCACTCCCATGGGCGCTACTACGCCAAAGGGGGCTGGGCATGGCAACGCCCCTTCCTCTTCGAGACAGCAGAAGATGTCTACACGATGGGATATATATTGCCCTACGTCGTACCGATGTTGGAAAATGCCGGAGCCTACGTGATGTTGCCTCGCGAACGAGATCCGAACCCCAACGAAGTGATCGTCGACAACGACACCAACGACGAAGGTCAAATCTTCTCGCAGCCCTACTACAAAGAGATGTCGGGGCGCAATAAATGGGAAACCGGAGAATATGAAGGCTTCATCTACGACCTTCCCGACTTCCGCGACACCGAGAATCCCTTTGAGAATGGCACCTATCGACAGGTAGCAACCCAGCGAGGGGGGAGTCCGTCGGTGGCGGCATGGTATGCCGACATCCCCGAAGATGGAGAATATGCCATCTATGTGAGCTACAAAACGCTGACCAACTCCACCACCGATGCCCGCTACACGGTCAACTACTCCGGAGGATCGAAAGAATATAAAGTAAATCAGACCATGGGAGGAGGCACATGGATCTACCTTGGTACCTTCCCCTTGGAGAGTGGATATAGCGACGTCGAGCCGGTGGTGACCTTGACCAATCTGACCGATGGCAATGCCGGCACGATAGTCACCGCCGATGCCATCAAGATCGGTGGTGGCATGGGCAACATCGCTCGCAGTCCCTATCGCAAAGATATCTACTACGACCCCTCGACTCCCGACAAGAGTGTCAGCGACCCCAAGACTCAGGACGTAGATGAAGATGAAGAGGGCGACGAAGAGGAAGAAGATGAGGGCGATGACGAAGAAGATGAAGGGGATGAAGAGAGCGTGACGGGAGGTGACGACATCACCGACACGATCGATCAGCCTCAGAGCAAAGAAACTGCACCTAAAGAAGATCCTGCCAAGAAAGGGCCGGCGCCCCACTTCAGCATCTCCGGGATGCCCCGCTTCGTGGAGGGTGCCAGATACTGGTTGCACTGGGCAGGCTATCCGGAATATGTCTACTCCCCCTATCATGGCAGCGACGACTACAAAGATGACTACACGAGTCGCGGCCACTGGGTGAACTATCTGGCGGGAGGTTCGCGAGTACTTCCCGATGCCGATGGACTTAACATACCGGTGGATGCCGCCTTTGCGCTCCACAGCGATGCCGGCAAGCGCGACAACGACAGTTATGTCGGCACACTTGGCATCTACTTCACACAGAATGGCACGAGCTATGCGGACGGTACTCCGCGCATCAACTCGCGTATGCTCACCAACCTGATAATGACACAGATATGCAACGACATACGCAAAGAATATGAGCCCAACTGGACACGTCGTTCCATGTGGGATAAATCATACGTTGAGGCTCGAGTGCCGGAAGTGCCGACCACACTGATCGAGCTGATGAGCCATCAGAACTATGCCGACATGATGTATGGTCTCGACCCCAACTTCCGCTTCACCGTAGGGCGCGCCATTTACAAGGGAATAGCCCGCTTCATGGCAGAGAGAAAAGGGAGAAAATTAGTGATCCAGCCCCTGCCGGTAAGCAACTTCAAGATAAAGCGGAGCAAAGCCGACCACTACCGACTGAGTTGGAATCCGACACCCGACAAACTTGAGCCTACCGCCATGCCCAATCGCTATGTCATCATGGAGCGCTCGGGCGAAGACTTGGGCTTCCACAAGATCGGCGAAACCCGTTCTACACACTTTGACATAAAAGTGACCGACCACGACATCCACTCCTTCTATGTAATAGCCACCAACGAAGGAGGGGCCTCCTTCCCCTCCGAGACGTTGGCGATAAGAGAGAGCAGCACGGGACAGAAGCCGGCGCTGATCGTCAACGGGTTCACACGCGTGAGTGGCCCGGGACACTACTCCGAAGGTGGTAAAGCGGGATTCGACTCCGAGAGCGACTTCGGTGTGCCCTACGTCAGAGACATCTCCTTCACCGGGCATCAGAACGAGTTCCGTCGCGGTGCGGGCAACAGCTTCGGATTGAGTTACCAGAACTATATCACCAAGGTGATCGCCGGCAACACCTTCGACTACACGGCGATCCATGGGCGAGCCCTCGTGGCAGCCGATCCTACCATCGGCTTCGTAAGCACATCGATCGGCGCTGTCGAATCGGGAGAATACAAGCTCAGCGACTACTTCCTGGTAGACATGATCATGGGAAAACAGAAGAGCACCGAAGTGGGCAAAGGCTATAGCGGCGTGCACTACAAGACCTTCAGCGAGACTATCCAGAAGCAGCTTCGACAATATGTCGACAAGGGAGGCAACCTGATGGTAAGTGGCGAATATATCATCTCCGACTTGAACACGACTCGATCGAGCGATAGCGACCGTCGCTTTGCCTCCGAGATCTTGGGGTCGGAAGCTGGCGAGAGCGACACGAGCAAATCGGGCACACTTCGCGACTGCATCAGCGGCAAGAAACTGAGTTACTCCTCGACGCTCAACTCCAAGCAATATATCGTGGAGCGTCCCGACGTGCTGCTCCCCAGCGAATCAGCCACCACTACCGAGTTCTTGCGCTTCGGCATGGACGACCGCAGAGCCGGACATATCGTGGATCGCGGCAAAGGAGAAGTGGCAGTGATGACCATCCCCTTGGAATCGCTCAGCGACAATCAAGAGCGAGCAGTCTTAGTGAAAGAGATCTTAAAACTACTTAACGTAACCCCGCACAAATAGGAAGATAGCCCTAAGAGGGTGAATCCGGTGCAAAAAGAAGACAACAAGAATATCGATAAACAATGGAAATAATAAAATTTAGCAACATACGCGACCTGCGCGAGAAGGTCCTCCATGCGGGATTGGAGCAATTCGTGCCGGTGCAAATTGGCAATCGAGATGTAGAGATCGATGCCATGAGTCTACGGCGAATGGCAAATATAGCCTCCGACATAGACTCGACGCTGACCTACTCCTACCATCGCGATCTGAAGCCGGATGGGAGCATAGTGAACCACCCGGTGATGGACTATCAGCCGGGGTCGGTGAGAGATGACTTCGACTTCGGCCCCTTGGTGCTGCTGAATGCGGCAGATGTGCTTGCCGCCACTGAAGATCATCTCGAAGATGCCGACCTGCTCGACGGAGGATGGTATGCCCTGCGCCTGCGCATGACTATGGGACGAATCATCACGATGATACCGGAATATCTCTACACAGCCCGCCAGATCGACACTCGCGCCAGCGGCAAAAAGCAACACGACTATGTCGACCCGCGCAATAAGCTCTATCAGCAGCAGATGGAACAAGTATTCATCGACCATCTCAAGGATGTCGATGGAGATGTCGACACCTCGATAAGAGAGAATGTGGACTATGCCTCGGAAGAGTTTCCGGTAGAGGCATCGGTGATCATCCCGGTGAAGAATCGGGCGAAGACCATCCTGGATGCGGTTCACTCTGCATTGGCACAAAAAACAGACTTTGCGATGAATGTCATCGTGGTGGACAACGACTCGACCGATGGCACCCGCGAATTATTACGTGGCGTCGACGACGACCGGCTGGTGGTTATCGAAGTGTCGGAGAGCGAGCACTTGGGCATCGGAGGGTGCTGGAATCGCGCCTTGACCGACGAGCGCTGCGGCAGATTCGCCATACAACTTGACTCCGACGACCTCTACGAGAGCGAGAACACCATAGCAGAGATCGTGGATAAATTCTACAGCGGCAACTACGCGATGGTGATCGGCAGTTACACCTTGGTCAACTTCCAAGGGGAGGTGATCCCACCGGGACTGATCAGCCATGACGAATGGACCGACGAGCAGGGTCCTAACAATGCCTTGCGCATCAATGGTCTTGGGGCACCAAGAGCCTTCTTCACGCCGGTGGCGCGCAAGATACTCTTCCCCAACGTAAGTTATGGCGAAGACTATGCGATGGCGCTACGCATCTCGCGCGACTATCGGATAGGGCGCATCTTCCACTCCCTCTACCTCTGTCGGCGCTGGGAGGGGAACTCTGATGCCGACCTGAGCATCGAGAAAGTCAATGCCAACAACTCCTATAAAGACTGCTTGCGATCATTCGAGCTCTACACGCGTATGAAGCGTAATTGCGAAGAGAGAGGCCAAGAAAACTTCATTTGGGGTGCAGATGGCAATATATTGCAAATACCCTTGGATATGATCGACGATATCGATGACGACATCGACGATATTGACGATATTGACGAGGAGGATATTGACTAAATTTCTAAATGGAACTGACAGATCGACTTGACATAGAGAGCATCAACATGCTGATCGAACATCAGTTGGAGGTGTGGGAAGAGGCGCGACTCAATTTCTTCAAGCTGAAAGAGGCGGATCGAAAGATCGTGAGACTCGGCGACATGGAGGTTGGAGTGCAATGCAATCCGGCTCGCATCCGGTCGACGGGTGCGGCAGTCGATAGCAAGAGCATCTCCGAACGTCCCTGCTTTCTCTGCAAGAGCAATCGACCGACAGAGCAGATCACTATCGATCGAGGCGACAGATGGGAATTATTGGTCAACCCCTACCCTATCTTGCCGGTACACTTCACGATAGTCTCGAAGCGACACGAGCCTCAATCGCATATACCCCTTGACATGGCGGTGATGGCAGAGAATGCTCCCGACTTGGTGATCTTCTACAACGGATCGAGAGCGGGCGCTTCAGCCCCCGACCATCTTCATCTGCAGGGAGTGTTGAAGAGCGAACTGCCACTGACACGACTTGTGGAAGAGCATCACTCCTCGGCAGAGAGTGGCTTTATGAGCAGCGAGCGATATGGGAAGGCACTCCCCTATCACTTTGTGAGCGGGGTGATTCGGCCCGACGCCAAGGGTATGGAAGCCTTGGCGAAGATACCGGGAGCATTCGGGGTGGATGGCGAAAGCGGCAAACCGGACCGAGGGCTGGTCAATGCCTTCTTCTGGATCGGGAGCGATGGCTGGCTGAGGGTGGTGATAGTGCCACGTCGGGGACATCGCCCCCGCTGCTACAATGCCGAAGGGTCAGAGAGATATGTGATCAGTCCGGGATGCATCGACATGGCGGGGCTGATCATCGCCCCACGTCGCGAAGACTTCGAGCGTATCGATGGCGCCAAGATAAGAGAGATATATAGTGAAGTGGCATACTCTGAAGGATTGCCTGAAAAAGTAAAAGCATACTTCGAGATATGAGAGAAGAGCCGGAGATAAGGGTCGGTATCATCACCGCCGGGAAGCCGGAGGTCACACCGACAGCCGAGGGTGTACTGGTGAGCAATCTGCTGATAGGAGCCGGTTTTCACTGGCAGCAGAGTATCCCGGCACGTCTGCCGGGGCGAATCGAGGAGATCGAAGAGGGTAAGCAGATCGTGAACATCGTGCCGATGGAGAGATATCTCGAGGCAGTGATAGGGAGCGAGATGAATGCCGACGCACCGATAGAATTTCTCAAGGCACATGCCGTGATCTCGCGCAGTTGGGCGATGCGAAAGTTACACCCCGAATGCGAAAGAGAGAGAACAGAAGCGAGCGAAGGAGCGTGCCATAGAGAGAGCGAAAAAGAGGGATCCGAATGGAAAGGAATTATTATCGATCCGTCGGGCGAGATAGAGATCAGGCGATGGGAAGAATCGGATAGTCATCATGGATTTGATGTATGTAGCGACGACCACTGCCAGCGTTATCAGGGTCTGCCGGAAGGTGGCGACGTCCGGACGTCGGAGGCGATCGAGGCAACTCGAGGCGAGGTATTGCTCGACCGTCAGGGAGAGATAGCTGATGCCCGCTTCTCAAAATGTTGTGGCGGAGTCACCGAGCACTTCTCATCCTGCTGGCGAGATGAAGATTTCGACTATCTCCCGGGGCAAAAGGATGATTGGTGTGACCTGAGCGATATGCCGGAAGGGGAGCGAGAGCAATTCTTGCGAAGCATACTCAAAGGATATGACCAATCCACACGCGACTATCACGACTGGAGCGCAACGATCCGGAAGAGCGACATAGCCGCCAATGTCCGTCGGCAATATAACCTCGACTTAGGCAATGTATTGGACATCCATCCCCTCGAGCGAGGGATATCGGGAAGAATCACCCGACTTCGCATCGAAGGAGACAAAAACTCGATAACGATCGGTAAAGAATTAGCTATCAGGAGATTGCTCTCCGAGAAGTGTCTCTACAGTTCATGGTTTGACGTAGAAAACCATGGAGAAGGATTTATCCTTCGGGGACATGGTTGGGGTCATGGAGCAGGTCTTTGTCAGATCGGGGCAGCCCGCATGGCATACGCCGGCAAAGACTACCGAGAGATCTTACGCTTCTACTATCCAGGCACGGAGATAAGAAAAATCTACACATAACGAAAAAGATTAAATATGGGAGGAATGACAAGCAACGGAACAAGGGTATCGCCCTGGCGGTGGATACCGACACTATACATCGCAGAGGGACTACCCTACTTTGCGGTGAACACACTGACCGTGTTGATGTATACCAACATGGGGGTCGGGCTAAAAGAGATGGCATTTTTCACAGGCTGGTTATATCTGCCCTGGGTTATCAAGCCCTTCTGGAGTCCCTTTGTAGATTTAATCAAGACCAAGCGCTACTGGACGATAGCGATGCAGATAGTGATGGCAGTGACGATGGCGTTGGTAGGATTGTTGCTCCCTACATCCGGTTTTTTTGCCACGACATTGATATGCTTCTGGGTGATGGCCTTCTGTTCGGCGACCCATGACATAGCGGCAGATGGCTACTATATGCTTGAACTTGAAGAGCATGAGCAAGCCGCCTACGTAGGCGTACGTTCCACCTTCTACAGGATAGCGAGTGTGATCGGCCAAGGGGGATTGGTGATACTTGCCGGGGCGCTGGAAGAGCGCTGCTCGACGATAGCAACGGCATGGAGTTATACCTTCTACCTTCTCTCGATCTTCTTCGTGTGCATCTATCTCTACCATCTGCTGTGGGGAATGCCACAGCCGAAGAACGATCAGCCACGACAAGGGGTTACAGCCGGGACCATCATCCGAGACTTTTGTATGACCTTTGTGACCTTCTTCCGCAAGCCCTATATATGGAGAGCCATGGCTTTTATGTTGCTCTATCGGCTTCCGGAGGCGATGTGTGTAAAGCTGTTGCAACCCTTTCTGAAGGCGAGTATCGCTGAGGGAGGTCTGGGGCTAAGCACGGCAGAGATCGGATTTGTGAATGGCACGGTAGGAGTGATCGCACTCTTGGCAGGGGGTATCGTGGGAGGCATCGCAATATCTCGCGGAGGGTTAAAGCGCTGGCTTATGCCGATGGCTCTCAGCTTGGCGTTGCCCTGCGGAGTATACTGCTGGCTTGCGATGAGCCAGACCGATAACTTTATGCTAATCTGCACGGCGATAGCTATCGAGCAATTCGGTTATGGGTTTGGATTTTCAGCCTTTATGCTCTACTTGATCTACTTCAGTCGGGGAGAGAGCCGGACATCGCACTATGCCTTCTGCACCGCCTTCATGGCGTTAGGGATGATGTTGCCGGGGATGGCGGCAGGCTGGATCCATGAGCGACTATCGCAGATCAACCTCTTCGGTGGCGTCGGGCCACAGGGGTATATCAACTTCTTCTGGTGGGTGATGGTGTGCTGTATGGCTACTATTGTGGTGAGTATGATAGTCAAAATCGACCCCAAATTCGGCATTAAGGGGAGTTGATAGTTGATAGTTATTCGTTATTAGTTATTAGATATAGTTATTAGATATAGTTATTAGATGGGAATTGTTCGGAGATATCTGCTGATGAGTTTGGTTGTGATCGCGGCGGCGGTTATGACCGGTTGCTCGTCGACTCGGCATGTACCGCCGGGGAGGTATCTTCTTGACGAAGTGAAGATTGAGGTTCACGACACCACCAAGACATTGACATCTAAGGGTATGATGTCGTATGTAAGGCAACGCCCCAACAATCGGACACTCCACTTGGTTAGGATGCGACTTGGCATCTACAACATCAGCGGCAAAGACTCTACGAAATGGTGGAACAAATGGATGCGACGACTGGGTGAAGCCCCGGTGATCTACGATCGGCGCAACATGGAGATGGACTCGAGCCAGCTGCTGCGCGCCATGAACAATGCCGGCTTCTTGGAGTCAACGGTACGCATCGACACCACAGTCAATAAGAAGGGCAACAAGATAAAATTGAAATACTATCTTGAGGCGGGTCAGCCGCATGTCATCAACAGCATCACCTATCAATTTCCTTCCGACACAATGCGCCGTGTCATCATGCAAGACTCGGCGGACTTTCCGGTGAAAGAGGGTCAGCGACTCGACCGAGAGCAGTTGGAGGCACAGCGCGAGATGATCATTTCGCGGATGCGCAATCGAGGCTACTGGGCATTTACCAAAGAATTTGTCACCTACAATGCCGACACGACGAGCGGTTCGAAGCAGGTGGATCTGACGATGATAGTGCATCCCCCCTACCCTGAAGAGAGGCGAAAGATCGACATCGACACCCACCGGGAATATACCATACGCCGTGTGATAGTGATCACTGATTATGATGGGGCGATCACCTCCGACCCGCGGCAATATGTAGCCCGCGACACTGTCGACTACAAGGGTATGCTCCTTCTTTATGGCGACCGGAAGAAGAAATATCTTCGACCCTCAGCGATCTATGATTGCAGTTATCTGAAGGCCGGAGAGCTCTACCGCAAGCGAGATGTCGACAAGACCTACGAGACCTTGGGGCGTATGTCGATCATCAAGTTCACACAGATCCGACTCTTCCAGACATCCGATCCGGGAGATGAGGGTGGGCTTGATGCCTATATATTGTTGACCCCGAATCGGTCGCAGAATGTATCGCTCGAAGTGGAGGGCACGAACTCCGAGGGAGACTTCGGAGTGGCACTCGGGGTGAACTATACCCATCGCAATGCCGGGAGGGGTTCGGAGATGTTCAATCTGAAACTTCGCGGCAGTTACGAGGCACTCAACGGGCAGTTGGATGGATTGCTCCACAATCGATTCCTTCAGCTTGATGTAGAGACCTCGCTGACCTTCCCCAAGTTCAAGGCACCCTTCCTGAGGGAGAGCTTTAAGAAGAAGATCAAAGCCTCGACGGAATTGAAACTCTCGATGAGTTATCAAGAGAGGCCTGAATATACACGCATCATCTCGACAGTGGGATGGAGCTATAAATGGAGCGAACAAGACTCACACAAGCGCTACACCTTAACGCCGATCGACATCAACTATGTCTATCTGCCTCAAAGCACGAATGGCTTTCTGGATGAGATCGCACCAGACAATCCCTTGTTGAGATATAGTTATGAAGATCACTTCATCATGCGCCTTGGCTTTAACTTCTACTATACCAACAAGCGACGGGAGTCTGGGCGTGTGCGACAGATCGAGAAGGACATCTTCACGGTGAGAGCGCAGGCAGAGACAGCGGGCAACTTGCTCTTCGGCATCAGCAGGGCGGTGAATCCACACCGGGGCTTTCATGAGAATCCCTACAAGGTGTTTGGTATCCGCTACTCGCAGTATGTACGAGCGGATGCCGACTTCACCTATCTTCATACCTTCGACAGGCGCAATTCCTTGGCATGCTATGTAGGGTTGGGTGTCGGCATGCCCTACGGCAATAGTTCGATACTCCCCTTCGAGAAGAGATTTTATGGGGGAGGAGCCAACGGAGTGAGAGGATGGGCAGTTCGCACTCTTGGACCGGGGCGCTTCCCGGGGAATAATGCTGTAAGCAACTTTATCTATCAGTGTGGCGACATTCGCTTCAACATGAGTATGGAATATCGGGCGAAACTCTTCTGGGTGGTAGAGGGGGCATTATTCCTCGATGCGGGGAATATATGGACCATTCGCAGTTATGACACTCAGCCCTATGGGGTGTTCCGCTTTGATCAGTTTTACAAAGAATTGGCGGCATCCTATGGCGTGGGTATACGATTGGACTTCACCTACTTCTTGGTGCGCTTTGACTTGGGGATGAAGGCACACGACCCGGCAATCGGCGGGGAGCCCTGGCCGCTGATCCATCCGCACTGGAAGCGCGACAGTTCATTCCACTTCTCGATAGGATACCCGTTCTGAGAATTAGGAGATAGGAATTAGGAATTTTTGAGGTAAGATTCAGACTTTAATCAATAAATTCAGATATGAAGAAATTAGTGATATTTGATCTTGATGGAACGTTGCTCAACACGATCTCCGACTTGGGGAGCGCCTGCAACTATGCCTTGAAGAAGAATGGCTATTCGGAGCACTCGCTATCGGCCTACAACTATATGGTGGGCAATGGCGTAAGGAAACTATTGGAGCGCGCTGCGCCGGATGCTACGGAAGAGCAGGTCGACCGACTTTTTGCAGACTTCCGAGAATATTATGATGAGCACTGCACGGATATGACTCGTCCCTATCCCGGCATAGAGGGATTGCTGCGAGACTTGCAGTCGCAAGGGGTGAAGATAGCTGTAGCCTCCAACAAATATCAGGGGGCAGTAGAGAAGATCATTGGCCACTACTTCGGCGACATAGAGTTTGCAGCGGTGAGGGGAGAGCAGCCGGGGTATCCACGAAAGCCGGATCCGTCGATACTGTTTGCGATCTTAAATGAATGTCCGACGCCGAAGCAAGAAGTATTGATGGTAGGGGACTCGGCGGTAGACATGGAGACAGCTCGGCGCGCCTGTGTCGAGTCGGCAGGAGTCACATGGGGCTTCCGACCCGCCTCCGAACTACGCAAAGCCTGCGCCGACCACATCATCAGCGACACCGCCGAAATAGCCGCCATCGCCACAAAACCGCTAACCACTAACCGATAACCACGGCGAGCTGAAGCTCGCTCACAGAACCAAGAGGGGGGATAGATATTAGTGATTAGTAAATAGTGAATAGATAATAGATAGGGGGATATGGGTGAATGGGTTGGATAAAAAAGGGGGAGGTGTCTACTGGATTGTAGACACCTCCCGAATTAGAGATATAGTGGGATAAAGATTAAATCACACCTTGAGCCATCATAGCGTCAGCTACTTTGAGGAAGCCGGCGATGTTAGCGCCCTTCATGTAGTTGATATAACCCTCTTCCTTGCCATATTCAACGCAAGCTTCGTGGATGTTGAACATGATCTCGTGGAGCATTTCGTCTACCTTCTTGGCGCTCCACTGGAGGTGCTCAGCATCTTGAGTCATCTCGAGACCTGAAACGGCTACACCACCTGCGTTAACAGCCTTACCGGGAGCGTAAGGAGTCTTGTTGGAGATGAAAGCGTCGATAGCTTCGGCAGTACATCCCATGTTGGAAACTTCAGCCACCATGAGGACATTGTTGGCGATAAGAGCCTTAGCGTCAGCCTCTCCGAGCTCGTTCTGAGTAGCGCAGGGGAGAGCGATGTCAACCTTCTGCTCCCAAGGCTTGCGGCCGGGGAAGAATTGCGAACCGGGGAACTTGTCGGCGTAAGGAGCCACGACGTCATTGCCGGAAGCGCGGAGTTCGAGCATATAAGCGATCTTTTCAGCATCGAGACCTGCGGGGTCGTAGATGTATCCGTCGGGGCCGGAGATAGTCACAACCTTACCGCCGAGTTCAGTAGCCTTGGTAGCAGCGCCCCAAGCTACGTTACCGAAGCCGGATATAGCGATAGTTTTGCCCTTGATGTCAGTACCGAGGTCCTTGAGCATTTGCTCTACGAAATAGAGAGCTCCGAAGCCGGTAGCTTCAGGACGGATACGGCTACCGCCGAAAGAGAGGCCCTTGCCGGTGAAAGTACCTGTGTTCTCGCGAGCGAGCTTCTTGTACATACCATACATATAACCAACTTCGCGGCCACCTACGCCGATATCGCCTGCGGGCACGTCACGGTCGGGGCCGAGGTTGCGCCAGAGTTCCATAACGAAAGCCTGGCAGAAACGCATGATTTCGCCATCGCTCTTGCCGCGGGGGCTGAAGTCGGAACCACCTTTACCACCACCCATGGGGAGAGTAGTAAGAGCGTTTTTGAAAGTTTGTTCGAAACCGAGGAATTTGAGGATAGAGAGGTTGACAGAAGCATGGAAGCGGATACCGCCCTTGTAGGGGCCGATAGCGTTGTTGAATTGTACGCGATAGCCGATATTGTTCTGCACTTCGCCTTTGTCGTCAACCCAAGACACGCGGAAAGTGAAGATACGGTCGGGCTCTACCATACGTTCGATGATACGAGCTTTTTCGTACTCGGGGTGCTGGTTGTAAACGTCTTCTACACAAAGGAGAACTTCCTTAACTGCCTGGAGGAATTCTTTCTCTCCGGGATGCTTGGCCTCAAGATTGGCCATGATCTCATTAATATTCATGCTAATCAGTTTAGATTTAAGAGTTCTAAATGATATCCCTTTAGAGGGGGTATTAAATATGATGCAAACTTACAAAATATATTTAAGATATCAATAAAAAAGGGGAGGAAAAATTGGTAAAAAAGAGGGGCAAAAGATATGTTATTGAACATACTTTCACAGCAAGTAGTTAATTAAAAGTGAAATCGGGGCGTATATCCCTGATATTTAGACAGATGAGGTGAGCGAGCTAAAGATCTCAGATGGATCCAAGGGGACGAAAGATCCGGCAACCAAACTGCCGGACACAGTAGGATTCGCTCCAAGAGGAGGGCTGAGACTGGATGGGGGAGGGAGGCGAAAGATCCGGCAGCCAAACTGCCGGACACAGTAGGATTCGCCCCAAGAGGAGGGCTGAGGCGGGAGGGATGACAGAGGGGCAGGGAGGGATGAGGCGGGAGGGATGACAGAG
>OBLI01000822.1_pt1 | contig 32282 bp, 28 predicted proteins | sample 1519701 | NCBI WGS metagenome assembly OBLI01 (sample SAMEA3663005, study PRJEB22513) | pig gut metagenome | biome: pig gut; feature: pig-associated habitat; material: faeces | place: France | collected 2012 | reverse complement strand
AGTGCGACGGTCTGTCATTCGAGATTCTCGAGAAGGCTCTTATGCAGGCAAAGGCCGGTCGCGAGCACATCCTCAACTGCATCACCGACACTATTGCCGAGCCACGTGCAGAGATGAAGCCACAGGTACCACGTATCGTGCAGATTGAGATACCTAAGGAGTTCATCGGTGCCGTTATCGGTCCGGGCGGAAAGATTATCCAGCAGATGCAGGAGGACACTGGTGCCACAATCACCATCGACGAGATTGACGGAGTGGGCAAGGTGCAGGTTAGTGCTCCCAACAAGGAAAGCATCGACGCTGCCCTTGGCAAGATCAAGGCCATCGTTGCCATCCCAGAGGTTGGTGAGGTTTATGACGGAACAGTGCGCTCTATCATGCCTTACGGATGCTTCGTAGAGATTCTCCCTGGTAAGGATGGTTTGCTCCACATCAGCGAGATTGACTGGAAGCGTCTTGAGACAGTTGAGGAAGCAGGAATCAAGGAAGGCGACAAGATAAAGGTGAAGCTGCTTGAGATTGACCCGAAGACAGGCAAGTACAAGCTCTCGCATCGTGTGCTTATCGAGAAGCCAGCCGACTATCAGGAGCGTCCTGCACGCCGTGAGCGTGGCGAGCGTCCTGAGCGTGGTGAGCGTCGTCCTCGTCCCGAAAGAGGCGAGCGTCGTCCTCGTCCTGAGCGCGGCGAGCGTCGTCCCCGTCCTGATCAGGAAGAAATCCATGAGCCACATGAGCCAAAGGACTTCAATGACTCGCTCGACAAGATGGACTTTTAATTTTATTGAAAGTTGAAAATTGAAAGTTGATTCAACAATAAATAATCCCCGTATTCACGATGAATACGGGGATTTTTTTTATTGTTAAGATATACCTGTTTTCTTATAGGATAGCTACCACCTCATGCTTGCCAGGAGAGTAAGGAAGCACATCTCCAGCAACGGTCTGTCCGTCGATGGTGAGCGACGAGAGACCGGTCTGCTTGCCATCGGGATTCCTTACTGTGATTACATATTCGGCATCACGGAAACGACGGGTGACGGTGTATTCCTTGGCAGTAGAGGGAAGACAAGGACGCACGGCAAGTCCGTCATAGTCGGGTTGGATACCGAGGATATATTGACTTACTGTGAGCCACATCCAAGCGGCAGTACCCGTGAGCCATGAGTTCTTACCCTCACCGGGCTTGTAGGCATCCTTACCAGCCACCATCTGACAGTTGACGTATGGCTCCACCTTGTGGAGAGTCTGACGGTTCTCCTCAACATATGATGGAAGAATCTTGGTATAGTGTTCCCATGCCTCATTGCCACGTCCTGCAACAGTCATACCGATGATTACCCAGGGGTTGTTGTGGCAGAAGATACCGGCATTCTCCTTATAGCCCTCGGGATAAGAGGAAATCTCACCCATCTCGACATGATAAACGGTATATGCGGGATTGTTGAGCACGATACCATGTTCACAATCCATCATCTTCTCCACAGAGTCGATAGCCTTGTCAACCATACCCTTGTCGAGTCCGATGCCAGCCATAGTACACCATCCCTGACTCTCAATGAATATCTTACCTTCCTCGTTCTCATTCGAACCAATCTTGTTGCCATAGAAGTCGTAGGCACGGAGATACCATTCACCGTCCCAACCGTGCTTCTGCACAGCCTCGTCCATACTGTTAACTGCCTTTTCCATTGCGTCAGCCTCGGCATTGAAGTCGGCAATACCATATTTTGTGGCATCCTCACCACGGGCAGCAAGAGTGCGGCAGAGCTTAACATATTCCTTACCTGTGACGACGAAGAGTCCAGCAATCATGAGCGACTCAGCCTTAGTGCCCTCACTATTGTTCTCGGTAGTCTGGAAGCTCTCATTGGGATCCCAAGAGAAGCAGTTGAGGTTGAGACAGTCGTTCCAGTCGGCACGACCAATGAGCGGCAGTGCATGGGGACCGAGGTTGTTGGTGACATGCTCCATTGAAATCTTGAGATGCTCGAAGAGGGTCTTCTCACTTCCCGGTTGATTGTCGAATGGAACAGGTTCGGTAAGTATAGAGAAATCACCTGTCTCCTTGAGATAAGCAGCCGTACCGAAGATGAGCCAGCATGGGTCGTCGTTGAATCCGCCACCGATGTCGTTGTTTCCACGCTTGGTGAGAGGCTGATACTGATGATAGCAACCACCGTCGGGGAACTGTGTTGAGGCGATGTCGATGATACGCTGACGGGCACGACTTGGCACAAGATGTACAAAACCGACAAGGTCCTGATTGGAATCGCGGAATCCCATACCACGTCCCACTCCACTCTCGAAGAACGAAGCCGAACGAGAGAAGTTGAACGTCACCATACACTGGTATTGATTCCAGATGTTCACCATACGGTCGAGCTTGTCATTGTCGCTATTCACACTATATATACTAAGGAGTCGATTCCAATAGTCATTCAGTTCGGCAAAGGCAGCATCAGCCTTGGCGGTAGTGTCAAAGCGAGCGATAAGGTCGTGGGCCTTGGTCTTGTTGATCACCTGCTTCGACTCAAACTTCTCCTCCTGCTCATTCTCGATATATCCAAGGAGGAAAACAAAGTCCTTGCTCTCGCCCGGAGCCAGTGTGACCTCAATATACTGAGAAGCGATAGGGCTCCAACCATGGGCATGACTGTTGCGAGGCTTACCCTCGACAACTGCATCGGGAGCCGACTTCTCGCTATACAGTCCCACGAAAGTCTCGCGGTCGGTATCGAATCCCTGTATTGGGGCATTCACCGTATAGAAAGCGTAATGATTGCGACGCTCGCGATATTCTGTCTTGTGATAAATCGTTGAGCCCTCTATCTCCACCTCACCTGTAGAGAAGTTGCGCTGGAAATTCTCCATATCAGTGGCAGCATTCCAGAGACACCACTCGGTGAACGAGAAGAGTTTCAAACTCTTTGTCTCGCCTGTCGTATTGCGCAAAGTGAGTTTCTGCACCTCAGCCCATGTCTTTAATGGAACGAAGAAAAGAGCTGAAGCCTCAACGCCGTTCTTCACACCCGTGATACGGGTATATCCCATACCATGTCGGCACTCGTAGGAATCAAGCGGAGTGCGGCAAGGTTTCCATCCCGGACTCCATATCGTATCGCCATCCTTGATATAGAAATAGCGTCCGTCGTTGTCCATTGGCACGTTGTTGTAGCGATATCGTGTGATACGGCGGAATTTGGCATCCTTATAGAAGCTATAGCCACCCGCTGTATTAGATATCAAAGAAAAGAAATCCTCATTACCCAGGTAATTGATCCAAGGCCAGGGAGTCTTTGGGTCGGTGATGACATACTCACGATGGGCATCATCAAAGTGTCCGTACTTTTTTTCCATGTTTTTTCTTGTTATGTTTTGGTTATTTCTTCTTTTTTCTCGTGCAAAAATACTTTTTTTTCTCTAATCTTACAAGAGTTTGATGTTAAATGTTTGCAAAAATGACAAGATATACAATAAAATTATTAATTTTGCAGCATAATTTGAATATATGGACGGAATAGCAATAGGATTAATAGTACCTTTTCTTGGTACGGTCATTGGCGCGTCATTCGTGTTTTTCATGCGCCATGAGATGAATGTGGTATTACAGAAATCACTGCTTGGCTTTGCCTCGGGAGTGATGGTGGCAGCCTCGTTTTGGTCGCTGCTCTTGCCGAGTCTTGACTTCACGGCAGATGCCGAGGGGATATTCAAGGTGCTTCCTTCGGCAGTGGGATTCCTTCTCGGCATAGGTTTTCTGCTTGCCATCGACCATTTCACTCCCCACCTTCACATTGGTGACGACCATCCCGAAGGAATGAAGTCGGGGTTGTCGCGCACAACTATGCTTTCGCTTGCAGTCACCATCCACAACCTTCCCGAGGGAATGGCAGTAGGAGTGGTGCTATCGGGCTTTATCTCAGGAGATATGGGTATCACTGCTATGGCAGCCTTGACGATGTCTGTTGGTATTGCCATCCAGAATATCCCTGAGGGAGCAATAGTGTCGATGCCCTTGAAGGCTGAAGGCAATAGTCGCTGGCGCTCGTTTGCAATAGGCAGTCTCAGTGGTATTGTCGAACCCATCGGAGCCATTCTAGTCATTCTGCTCACATCGTGGCTCACTCCCGCCATGCCCTATATGCTTGCCTTTGCGGCGGGGTCGATGCTTTATGTGGTGATTGAGGAACTAATCCCCGAGGCTAGCGCTGGTGAACATAGTAATGTGAGTACCATTGGTTTTGCCATCGGTTTTGTACTGATGATGATACTCGACGTAGTATTGGGAAGTTGAAAATGAAGAATGAAGAATATATTTGCAACAACGCCATTGAGGTTTTTACTTAACCTTATTATAATATATATAGCCTACGGCATTTGCCGTGTGGCATTCGTGATGGAAAACTGGGGACTGTTTGCCTCGGATTTCCAATGGAGCTCAGTGCCCGAGATGCTTCACGGGGCATGGATGTTCGACACGTCTGCCATATTATACACTAATGTTTTATATGCCTTGTTAATGCTCATTCCACTCCACTACAAGGAGATGAGAGGATGGCAGATGACTGCCAAGTGGGTATATATAATAGTAAATGGAGTTTGCATAGCAGCCAATCTTGCCGACTGTGTATATTTCAAATACACCATGCGACGCACTACGAATACTGTCTTCTCTGAATTCAGCAATGAGGGAAATATCGGCAGTATAATTGGTGTAGAATTTCTGCGTCATTGGTATCTAGTTCTCTTGTTTGTCGTTATGATATTGGCGATGTGGAAATGCTATTTTGGGGGTGGCAGCAAGAAGACTTTGAGGAGAACAAGCATGCCACAAGGTAAGGGATTATTGAGATATTACATCATCCAAACCCTTTGCTTCGCAATCTTCATCCCCCTCTGTATCTGCGGCATGCGAGGTGGGGTCACCACTGCCGTGCGACCAATTACCATCAGCAATGCCAATCAATACGTTGCCCATCCTCAGGAAGCAGGTATTGTACTCAACACGCCCTTCTCGCTCATCCGCACCATCGGAAAGAAAGTATTTGAAATCCCCGAATATATGTCGGAGCAGGAGATGAACGCCCTATATTCACCAGTAATAATTCCTAATTCCTCATCCCTAATTCCTAATTCCTCAAAGAAGAACGTTGTGATTCTGATAGTGGAGAGTTTCGGGCGCGAGTATATCGGAGGATATAACAAATGGCTCGACGGGGGAAAATACAAGGGATACACTCCGTTTGTTGATTCACTGATGCAGCATAGTCAGACATTCCTCTACTCCTATTGCAACGGCAGGAAGAGTATCGACGGAATGCCGAGTATCCTGTCTGGCATTCCTATGTTTATCGAGCCTTTCTTCCTTACTTCCGCATCCATGAACGACGTGAGCGGGATAGCAGGAGAGCTGAAAAACAAGGGTTATTATTCCGCCTTCTTCCACGGAGCGGATAACGGGTCGATGGGCTTCGAAGCCTTTGCCCGCAAGACGGGATTCACTGATTATTTCGGCAGAACTGAATATAATGCCGACAAGAGATTTAATGGCGACAAGGACTTCGACGGAATGTGGGCGATATGGGACGAACCCTTCCTGCAGTTCTTTGCCACGAAGATGTCGGAGTTCAAGCAACCGTTTGTGTCGGCTGTCTTTACCGCCTCATCCCATCATCCCTACAAGGTGCCGGAGGAATACAAGGACATATATAAGGAGGAAGGAATTGTAATACACAAGTGTATAAGATATACCGACAATGCCATCCGTCGTTTCTTCGATAAGGCAAAGACCCAACCATGGTATAAAAACACCTTGTTTGTCATTACGAGCGACCACACCAACCTCAGCGATCATGCGTATTATCAGACAGACCTCGGAGGATTCTGTTCGCCCATCATCTTCTTCGACCCAAGTGGGGATATGAAACCGGGAATGCGCGATGCCATTGCCCAACAGATAGACATCATGCCTACGGTATTGTCTTACTTGGGCTACGACCGTCCGTATGTGGCCTTCGGTTGCGACCTTCTGACTACCACGGATGAGGACACATGGGCAGTAAACTATCTAAACGGCATATACCAATACGTAAAAGGCGACTGGCTCCTGCAGTTTGACGGACAGAAGGCCAAGGCTCTATATCGCTTCCGCACCGACCTCCTGCTCAAGGATAATCTCCTGACGAAAGAACCAAAGATAGCTGCTGACATGGAGCGCCAGGTGAAAGCCATCATCCAGTCGTATATGACGAGGATGGTGAATAACCAGTTGGTTGTCCAATGACTCTGTGTCTCCGTGTTTATTTATTCCTTTCCCCGAGGTCGTCATATAGCTTTTGCAGATAAGCCTTTGCCTTCTTGGTTCGGTTGTCAACAGCTTTGTCTTTTGACGATGCGGCAACAGTCTTCTGGGTGTTGTCGAAGATGACATATCCCGTGGAATCTATCAGTCCCATAGCATCGGGGAATGTGAAGAAGGCGAAGTGCGGAGCCTCGGCATCGAGCAAGTCCTTGGAATAGAGGAACTCGTCGTGCTGCATACCAAGCATTGCCAATACTGTGGCGGGAATATCAATCTGTCCTCCTATCGTCTCCACAACGCGAGGCTCTGCTATCATACCACCCATGATGACAAGCGGAATCTCATATCTCCACAGTTTATAATTATCTATCTTTTGAGGCCAACAACCGAGATGGTCGGGCACTATCACTACCAATGTGTTCTTCCATTGCGGCAACTTCTTCAACTCAGTGATGAATCGACCAAGATGATAGTCGGCATAGGAGAAGGCGTTGAGCTCTGGTTGCTTCATCTTGTGATAGTCGGGAACATCGAAAGGTTCATGACTACTGCCTGTCATCATCATCTTCATAAACCGTTTCTTCGGGTCGAAAGCCTTGATATCAGCAAGCAAGCGGTCATACACCGGTCCGTCTGCCACTCCCCACTTACCAGTCTGTAGCTTTTTGTCAAAGTCAAACTGGTGGGTTACGTTTTGGAATCCCGTTCCCATCAGATACGACTTCATATTGCTATAATTGGCATCGCCACCATAATAGAAATGGGTGTCATATCCGTTCTTGCCAAGAGCCCCAGCAAGAGAAGGCAACGATGTGGATAATCGTGGCATGTCCATCACGCTCATTGTGGGTTGTGCGGGCAATGCGCTCATCACTGCCACCATTGCCCTGTCGGTGCGGAAGGAGTTGGCATAGATATTCGAGAAATATATTCCCTCACGAGTGAGTCTGTCGAGATTGGGAGTGACACCCTTAACGTGTCCTTTCTCTTCCATGATATATTTCGAGAATCCCTCAAGACATATCAAGACAACATTATAATCCTTTCTCTCGGCATCAGGACGCAGAGACGTATATGTCATCTGTCGGAATATCCCGTCAGCATCCTTTCCTTCCATATAGCGATAGCGAGTGGCAATATTCTCCTGATGAGTGGCTGCCTCCATAAATGAGAACAGAGGATTGACGGCAGCATGATTGAGCAGTATGTCGGATGAGAAATACACGCTTCCCGTATGATTAGTGCCAGTATCCACCCCACCCCTTATGGGTATGATAAGCAAAGCAGAGAGGAGCAACATTACTACAGTATATATTATCCTTTTGCCCAAAGTTTCCCTTCCCGCAGTCTTTCGACATGACTTTTCCAATGAGCACCATATCCACCATTGCGGAATAAAAAACAGTGCAGCCACACCCAAGATGACTATCGGCACAAATATCATCTGCAAGGTAGTCATACTTGCCACGGCATCCGCTGGTGATGTCTTTATATATAATAAAGGTGTGTTGTCGAGCGGAAAGCGCCAATAGCCATACAGCACGAGATTGCTGACATATCCCAAACTGCACACCAATGCCGCAATGCCCGACCATATCGTCCTTATCCATCCCATGGCCTTGCCTTTCCACCATATACCGACAATCAACAGCAGTCCCGTCACCATTGTGATATATCCTGCAATACTGATGTCGAGCCTCAGTCCATGCCACATCACCTGCAACCATTCGGCAAACCCATATTCGCCAAGGTACATCAAGCAGAACATCACCTTGGTGATTACCCCAACAATAATCCACACCAAAAATGTGGATAAAAACGCCTTAATATTTTTCATGCAAAAATTATCTCATTGAATTAATAACGCAAAGATTCTCTTTTAAATATCCTCATAATCTTTATGACTTAAGAAATCTTTTGTATTTCGACTAAGAAATCTATGAGAGAAAAATTAGGGATAGACTTTCCTGTAAACATCATACAAGTCGCTTGTCAGTTTGGCAATATCAAAGCGACGGGCATACTCCTTGCCTTGAGCTATCATATTCTGCCTCAGGGTAACATCGTTATATACAGAATGAATAGCATCTGCCATCCCCTCAACATCATCAGGATTAACATAAAGAGAAGACGGGCCTCCTGCCTCTTCAAGACACGAACCAGTGCAGCCGATGGCAGGCAATCCACTCGTGATGGCCTCAAGCATCGGTATGCCAAAACCTTCGATACGAGAAGGATATACAAATGCCGTTGCCAACTTATAAAACACGGGTAAGTCATCATAGTTAACACCATGACGGATATGGAGCAAATGAGATATGCCACTTGCTTCTGCATAACCGACAACCTCATCAAGATAAGGAGTGCTACGTCCTACCACCACAATATTTATATCCTCCCCTTTCTCATGCAGCATAACCACTGCCTTAACGGCAAGCAGCAGATTCTTTCTCTCTTCAATGCTGCCTACGTAAAGCAGAAATCTGTCGGGCAGATTATGACGCCCGCTTACATCTTTCTTCACCTCATCCGAAACCTCCTTAGCAAAAACCGGGTCACATCCCTGATAAACGACATCAATCTTCTTTTCGTCAATACCATAATACTGGATAATTTCCTTCTTTGTAAAATCACTGACAGCAATGACCCTATCGGCATTCTCACACGCCCGACGGAACTTATAGTTATATATCTTTCTGTCGATGAAATGGTAGTATTTCGGATAATGCAGGAATATAAGGTCGTGGATTGTCACCACACTCTTGCATCCCGCCTTGCGGATATTAAGCGGCAACTCGTTGCTCAGTCCGTGGAAGATGTCAATCCCGTTTTTCCCTATGTCATCTGTTATGCCGAAAACTCGCCATAGGGAGCGCAAACGTCTCCATATATTTTTAACGGGGAAGCACACTTTTATTTTATCCCTTGAAGGAATCTCGTCAAAGTACTGCATACGTCTCTCATTGGGAACGTATGCCACATACAGATTATCGGGGAAAGACTCCATCAATCCCCTAATCACAAAACGGCTGTAGTTTCCCAATCCCGTCCTGTTCTGTGCTGCCCGTTTGGCGTCAAATCCTATTTTCATCATAGCTTTTCTAATGCAAAAGTAATAAAAATAATACATATATCATATTAAAAAACCGCCCTTTAACTTTTTTTGCCTACATTTATTTGGTTTTAATTATATATTAGCTTACCTTTGCATAAAAAAGTTAGATATGATACCCAAAATAATACATTATTGCTGGCTTTCTGATGAACCTTTCCCCAAAAAGATAAGGAAATGTATGGAAACATGGAAGAAGACACATCCCGACTATGAAATAGTGAGATGGAGCACAAAGAATTTCGACATAAACTCCATACCATACGTGAAGGAAGCATTTGAAGCCAGGAAATGGGCCTTTGCAGCAGATTACATAAGGATGTATGCCCTATACACACAAGGAGGCATTTATCTTGACTCAGATGTCATACTTCTAAAACGATTTGACGACTTTCTCAACAATTCGTTCTTCTCGTCTATGGAATATCATCCCACACAGATAGAAAAGTGCGGGACGATGAATTACATAGATTCCAACGGGAAACGCATTGCCGACAAATATATTGAAGGCATACAAATCCAGGCTGCCGTGATGGGGGCGGAAAAGGGCAACCCATTCGTAAAGGAAGTAATGGATTGGTATAGCGACAAGCATTTCGTTAATGAAGACGGAACTATTCGCACAAACGTATTGTCCCCCTACATATATGCGAGAGTTGCTGAGAAAATCGGATTTATATACAAGGACATCGACCAAAATCTTCCCGGTGGAATCCACATATACCCGTCGGAAACATTTGCAGGTAACAAGCACGAGGTGACACCCAACAGTTATGCCATTCACTTATGCGCCCACAGCTGGCACATGTCGCCAATGGAAAAAATCAGGAAGTGGCTTGGCATAAGCAAACGATTTAAAAGACAATAAAATTATTATGGGACACACGGCGACAATACTTGTTATCCACGTGAAAGGACAAAACGAACGCAAGGTTTTCATCGAAAAACAACTTGCGAGAACCGGTATGCCATACCATTTCATTGAAGACGGAAACATTAGTGACTTAACACCCGGGATTCTTGACAGATACTTTATTGACAATGGAAAAGAGGACACTATAAAACGGAAATGTCCTGCTGCAAGTTGTGCATATAAACATATTCTTGCCTTGAAATATATCATTGACAATGACATGCCAGGAGCATTGATATTTGAAGATGACCTCAAAATAAAGAAGAATTTTAATCACATATTCGAACAGAGTATGAAAGAATGTCGGCAAAACCACGCTGACGAGCCTTTCATGATTAATTATGAGGAAAGCAGTCTTCTGCTTGTGCCCAGAAGCCAACGCAGGAAAGGACAGGTTTTGTACAAAGCGACAAGAGACCGTTTTGCTGGATGTTTGTATATCAGCAGAAAAGCAGCTGAAGTTATGATACGCGACCTTATGGAAAACAAGACTGAATTCACAAGCGACCGTTTTCACAACCATCTCATAGAAAAAGGCATTATAACCTATTACTGGAGTTATCCTTGCACAGCATGTCAATGCAGTTGCGACGGCAGTATGCCCACGATGATTCCCACAAGGCCTCGCCCGTTCAAACGTCTAAAATGGTTTTATAAAAAAAAATATAAACACTTACTATACCTCTTAAGATGAGAAAAGATCAGATACAGAAATTCTGGTACACATATTTTCGCCATACCCGCAAGAACACCCACTTGGCATTCTTTATTGTGGGCTTCATACGTTACATATTCCCCAAGACTATTCTCAGGAAAAGACTTCGGGGTATTCTTGGTTCATTGGAAAGAATGTCAGCCTCAGAACAAGAATACATACACAATAGAGTTGATTATTACTGCAAGTTTGCCGATAATATCACTCTGCCCAACGACGCACCGCCATTACGTGAATTCACTTACAAAAAACGTATTTCTTATGTGAATGACTATGTGAATAGCACATATTTCTTTGATGCTTATGAATATACGAGGTTCTTTCCTCTACACTTTAGATGGGCATACAACCCTGGTGACGTGAATTACCTGTTTCCTTTGCCCGAAATAACCAAAAGCCGTCCATTGGTAAAAAATGATGGCAACCGCAACAATATTATATTAAATCTTGACAAGGTCAGACACTTCACATGGGTATGCGATCCTTTCAAATGGGAAGAAAAGGAGTGCAAGATTCTTTTCAGGGGGGATACCAATGGTAAACCGAGAAGACTGAAATTTATAGAGATGTGGAAAGACCACCCTTATTGCGACTTGGAAAGTACAGGTAAAATGACCCTCTACGACCACCTTTATTATAAATACATCATGGCATTGGAAGGAAATGATGTGGCATCAAACCTCAAATGGGTGATGTCGAGCAATAGTATTGCCGTCATGCCACGTCCTACGTGCGAGACATGGTACATGGAGGGAAAACTGATTCCCAATTACCACTATATCGAAATCTCATCAGACTATCATGACCTTATAGAACGTATTGAGTATTACGAAAGCCATCCGGAGGAGGCCCAAAAGATTATCAATAATGCTCACGAATGGGTTGCACAGTTCAGAAACAAAAAACGCGAGCGCCTTATATCCCTAATGGTTCTTGACAAGTACTTCAGACTCACTGGACAGTATTGAGACTTCTCAAACCAACAATCTGGCGGAATTTAATACGTATTTTCCGCCCAATAAGTTTTTGTATCTTTGTGGCGAATTTCATGACGTTCTGCTCCCAAGAATTGAAAGGCTAAGAAGCTTGCTGGATAATGGCAAGCTACTTCGCTATCCCTTTGCGCCTCTTTATCTCTTCGAGGTCGCCCATATCCACGCGGCCTGTTTCCTCGTCATAACGGATGTTGTATTCCTCATGGGTGCGCTTCCAGCGGTTGTGAGTCCATAGATAGAAGGCGGGCTGGCGACGGATGCTCTTTTCAAGATGACTGAAGTAGCTGCGGGTCAGCTCGCCCTCGGGTTGACTTGCGGCATGCTCGGCCATCAACACGAAACGTGCCATATAATAGCCCCTACGCTCGCGTCGAATATCTATATAATATACGTCCGAGTCGAATTTTCGTGCTATACGCTCTGAACCTGTAAACACTGGGGTGTCGTGATGGAGGAAGTCGAGCCACAAGTGAATATTGTTCCACATCGGCACCTGGTCGGCTATGAATCCTACAATCCACAATTTGCCTTGTCTCCGGATTTCAACAATACGTCGCAATGTCTCACTCATCGGTATTGATTCTGCCCCATTTCTGCCTCTAAGCCTCAGGAATAGCTTGTTCATCTCCTCGTTCTCGAGCTTGTGGTATATCTGACCGAAAACCACCTTGTCTTGATAGTCTTCGAAGTGCAAGGGTATCGACGACACCCACTCCCAGTTGCAGTAATGCCCGAGATAGAGGGCAACGTTGCGCCCCTCGTCAAAGCTCCGCTTAACCCTATCAGTATTCTCGAAGCGTATTCTTCTCTTGATATTGTCCTTGCTGATAGTCAGCAGCTTGAGGGTCTCTACGATATAGTCGCAAAACCAATGATAATACTCTCTTTCAATCTTCCTGCGCTCGTCCTCACTCTTCTCGGGAAAGCACTCCGCCAAATGCTTGCGCACCAATTTCTTGCGGTAGCCCCACAACCTATAGGCAATGATATAAAGGAAATCGCTCATACCGTATAATATCCACAAGGGCAGCAACGAGATGAGATACCAGACAAGAAACAGGATAATATATAGTGCTCTCTTCATAATGAGGGTTTTATGTGTTTATTTTATCAATGATGTCATCTTGCTTCTCACTCCCTTGTATCCCTTGAGGAAGGCCTTGGCCGAACCAAACTTCAGGAACATGTCGAGACGAACGGGGATATGGTTGGCATCATCTGTGACATAGAAACGGATAATCTCCTTGTTATGACCGTCCTCGCGCTCAATGAACGAGAAAACAAGACAACGAAACTTCTTCTTCGTGCCCTCAATCTCAAACTCGTCCTTACCCTGATATTTTATCCAGGAGTTGCTCAGATGCTTGGCATCACTGATGGGCAATGGAATATTCTCGCCCACCTTAAACTTAGAGGCGTCGAAATTGCGTGCCCTCATGAAGATGCTCATCATGTCATACACACAATCCTTGTATGCCGATTCCTTCCACTTATGCTCACCGGTATGCTCGATACGATGCTGCTTGAGTTGGCAGTTGCCATTGGGATATGAATACCACATCTCATCCACATAATACCTGTCTCCCTCGCGGGCACCCTTACGGAAATAGAGTGGCGAGAGGTTCATGTCGGTATATGAAAGGAGAGTATCGCGAAGCATGAACAGTTTGTCGTATTTCTCACTGCTGCGGGTTATGAGACTTGCGCGATAGGCCTCTCTGCCCTTATAACGCGACTTAGAGGTGCTCATGGATGCTGACCCCACTTTGACCCACACAAACTTCCAGTTGAAGTAGAGGTCATAGGAAAGGAACTCTCCCGATCCGAATGCAGTATTCTCAATACCGCATTGTGCCTTGGCTTGGAATGTCATTCCCAATAGAGCCACCAGCAATATTGCATAAAACTTTCTGTTCATAACCATTTTGTCTTTATTAGTGAATTACCTTGTTGCAGCCGTCTTCACTTCCGACGGTATCTTGTCGAATGGTATTCCCAACTGCTCCGCCCTCGTCTTGTTGCGGTTTTTCAGTTGTTTTTCCTTCTCTGGCTTCTGCTTTGTTATCTCCAATAGTTTCTGTCTGTCGAGTCGAGCTTGGGTGAGATTCCACTCGGTGGTGATGTCCCAGTTGGCCTTTATCTCGATTACCTTTGGCAGATAATACATCTCCTCGGGCTGCAGAGCCTTATAGAAATCACCAGCATCCCATATTCCGTTGCCATTTCGGTCGATAAACGCCCTGAGATAGAACTTGCCCTCACTGAGCCAATAGAACTCAGCCGAACCATCACTCTGTGTCTTTGCCTCCTTCACCACCCCATCCTGCTTGTCGAGCAATTGCACAATGGCAGAGGTGGAGTCGGGCAGTCCTGCTATCTTCACCACAAGCGTTCCAAACTCCTCTTCCGACTTACATTTCAGCGAACTCTTCATCTTGTCGTTCACAATACCGTATATGCTCTCGAAAGCAGCCGAGTCCACTTCCAACTGATATTCCGTCCCTGGAGTCCACACTGCCTCAAGTCGGTAGTTCAGAATAGACTGTGGCATTTGCTGCCAGTCGAATTTCTGTGGCACCCACAATGTATCTACTTTCGCCTTGAGATGTATCATCGACGTGTCGCACCTTGCCAATGGGACAGGCATTTTGAAATACAGATAGTTCTCGGGAGTGAGCGATGACGGAGCCGTCACCTTGATATCCAGCGGTTTGGGAGTCCACACCGAGTCGTATTTCTCACCCTTCTTCTTGAGTTTGTCTTGTTGTTTCTGCCATTTCTCCATCTCCTTCTCCAGCATCTTTTGCCTTTTCTCAAAAGGTAGTTTTGGCACCATCAAGAGCGTGTCGGTCTGTGGCACGAGTTGTCCGAGAGTATCAGTGATATGATATGAATATTCTATCTCCAGTGAGTCGCGATTGATGAGAGCCGTGTCGCGAAGCCAGTATGTGATAGTGTCCTTCTTCGGATTCGCATCCACGATAAAGGCACTGTCGGCATCGAAGTTAAGTCCTTTCATCTTGGGCAACGAGTCACTGCCATAGCTGAAGAAGAACTCCAGTCGATCGGGCTCCTGACGCTGGTTCTTTATCATATATCTGTCGGTGAGCGGGATGGTGAATGCCCTCAGCACCACATCATCGGGATAGAAGTGGGTGAATCCTCTGCGGATGATAGTGTCGATACGCAGGGAGTCGCGCCAAATGGTGTCCTGCCGGGTGTCGGGTCCGCAAGTGGGTTCGATGATACGGTCGGAAAAGGCTATCATCTCTCCCTTCTGACTATACTTATAGTCGCCGTCCATATCCTGTAATGCATAAGCGCGATATTTTCCTCTTGCCACACCGCGAATGATGAATCGCCCACGACTGTCTGTGCGTGCCACCCTAAGCAAGGGTTTTGTGTAGAACGCCGAGTCCTCAAGGTCGGCATACAGTCCCACCATTATACCCTTCACGGGTTCGAGATTACTGGCATCTAGTATAGTGCCCGACACCTCCATTGTATCCACCTGAGCTCCCGTGGAGAAAGTGAAAGTATAGTTACCCAAGGGATTTCCCTCGTTATTGTCGGTGATAGCATCCGAGAAGTCGATGGTATAGGTGGTATTGTCTTTAAGCGAGTCCTTGAGCTCTACCACGATTTTCTTTCCCGCTCCCTTAATCTCTGGCATTTCAAGTTGTGGAGGCGACACCACGACATTATTAGTGGCATCTTCCACCTTAATAAATTCATCGAAATAGATGACTACCTTTTTCTCCTTCACTCCTGTGCCGTTATCCTCAGGCGTAGTAGCCAATATCTGTGGCGGTTTGTCGTCATACCATCCCCCGTCGGGCTGTCCCATTCTGGCACATCCGGCAATCATCATCATGATGACAAGTGGTAATATGTATCTTAAATCTTTCAATGTATCTATTATTTATTCATCTCCAACAGCTGCTCAATATGCTCGCGCGAGTTGCTGAGTCTCGGCACTTTATTCTGTCCACCGAGTTTGCCTCGCTTCTTCATCCACATCTCAAAGAGTCCTGGTTGGGCCTTTATCAGTTCGAGAGGTTGAAGAGTGATATTCTTATATCTCTTCGCCTCATAATCGCTGTTTATTTCCTGCAGTCGTCGGTCGAGTGCTTCAGCAAAGAGGGCCAAGTTGTCAGGCTCCTTACTGAATTCAACGAGCCACTGGTGACGGCATTTTCCTTCGTCGTTCATAAATACCGGAGCAGCAGTATATTCCAGCACCTGCGCTCCAGTCTGCTGACAAGCATAAGCCAATCCTTGTTCGGCATTATCGACGATTAGTTCCTCACCGAAGGCATTTATAAAATGCTTGGTCCTGCCCGTGATGACAAACTTATAGGGATTGACACTTGTGAACATCACCGTGTCACCGATGATGTATCTCCACAGTCCACTGGATGTAGATATCACCATGGCATAGTTCTTATTGGTCTCCACCCCCCACAATGGCACCACTGTGGGATTCTCACGTCCGAACTCGTCCATGGGTATAAATTCATAGAACACTCCGTAGTCGAGCATCAGCAGCATCGACTTGTCGGTGGGGTCATTCTGCAGTCCAAAGAATCCCTCACTGGCGTTATATGTCTCCATATAATGCATATTGGGACTCGTGATGAGTTGCTCATACTGTTTGCGATATGGAGTGAATGCCACTCCTCCATGGAAGAACATCTCAATATTCGGCCACACCTCCTCAAGGTGGTTCTTACCAGACAATTCCATCACCCTTGTCAATACCGAGAGCATCCACGATGGCACACCGCTGATATTGGTTATGTTCTTGTCCATCGTCTCGCGTGCTATACGGTCACGCTTAAGTTCAAAGTCGGAGATGAGAGCCGTCTGTTTCTTAGGCACTCTCACGAGATTTGCCAACGGGTTGATGTTCTCAATGAGGATGGCACTAAGATCGCCCACGATACTGTTGGCTACATTATAGTTGGGAGAATGGCTTCCCCCGAGAATAAGTGCCTTTCCGTCGAAGAGTCGGCTTTTAGGATTATTGGCGAGATACATCGCCACAGCATCCTGCCCACCCCGATAGTGGGTATCCTTAAGCCCCTGTCGGCTCACGGGTATGAACTTACTTTTGTCGTTGGTAGTTCCCGACGACTTGGCATACCATTTCACCACTCCAGGCCAGAGCACATCGCTCTCGCCATGCCTCATACGGTCAATGTCGCCCTTAAGTTCCTCATAGCTATTAAGAGGAGTGTGGGCAACAAATCCGTCATATTGTCCATTAGCTATATCGAAAAGATGTTTCCTTCCGTATTCAGTGTCCTTGGCCGACTCAAGAAGTGTGGCAAGCACTTGTCTCTGCATTGCCTCGCCCTCATCGTCATACCTCTTCAATTCTACCTGTCGAGGCACGAAAAATTTGCCTATAATACTAGTCAAACTCATTATTCTTCTCTTTTGAATGTGCAAAAGTAATCATTTCTTTTGTAATAGCGCCCACTTTTACATTATTTATGATTTATAAGGCAAAAAAAATCCTCCCCCTCCACGCTTCAAAATCATGCGGAGGGGGAGGTATTATTGATTATTATTATTCGTATGCAGCTGCCTCGGCTGCTGCTATGATGTCCTCCCTCGACTGCGACTTGGGAGTGGCAGATATGTCGGAGAGGTCAAATTCGTTGCTATCCTCCGTATCAATCTCCACGTCTGGAACCTTGGGCTGTTCCTCGCCAGTCTGATTCTGAGGAATATCATGGGTAATGATAAAGTCATCTTTCTCCTCGGTGTCGGGCACATTGAGAACAGGCGTTTCCTCCATCTTGGTGCGTTCGGTCTTAGCGGCAAATACAGCATCAATAAACTGGGGCTCTCGCTTCAGTCTCTGTAGTGTTTCCTTGGATGCCAACTGCTGACTCTCCTTCTTGGAGTAGCCCTTTCCCTGTCCGCCTTCTACACCCTCGATGACAGCCTTATAAATAAAGGTAGGACTTCCTCCCGCTTCCTTGCTCTGACTGACGAGTTTAAAATCGAGTTTCACCTTGTTTTTCTGACTCCATTCAATGAGCTTGCTCTTGAAGTTGACCTCTTTATATGCCACCTTGTCGATATTGATGAGTTGCGAGAGTATGCGTTTCTGCATAAATAACATGCACATATCGTAACCTCTATCGAGATATATGGCACCCACAAGAGCCTCAAAGGCATTTCCGCCCATGTAGTTATTGTGGGAATTGGAGTGTCCTGACGAGAGGATGAGTTGGTTGATACCCATCTCCTGCGCAAGTTTATTGAGTGTGTCGCGTTGCACGAGTTTACTTCGTGTATTGGTGAGAAATCCCTCTCGCTTTCCCTCGAAGTGACGATAGACGATGTCGCCCACCACAGCATCAAGCACTGCATCACCTAAGAATTCGAGTCGCTCATTGTTCACCGGCTTTCCCTTTGCATTTCGTCGGGCTATACTCTTGTGCATTAGTGCGAGTTTGTATAGCTCGATACGTCGTGGATAGAATCCGAGAATCTCGCGAAGAGAAGAAAAAAGCTCCTTCTCCTTGCGGAAAGGGAGCTTTATTCTATCTATGATACTGTTATTCAGCATACTTCTTGAATACTACACAAGCATTGTGACCACCGAATCCGAATGTGTTGCTGATTGCAGCACGCACCTCGCGCTTCTGGGCCTTGTTGAATGTGAAGTTGAGGTTGTAGTCGAGCTCCTCGTCATTGTCTCCCTCAACGTGGTTGATTGTCGGGGGAACGATATCATTCTTCACTGCGAGCACTGTAGCCATAGCCTCAACAGCTCCTGCAGCTCCGAGAAGGTGACCGGTCATCGACTTGGTAGAGCTGATGTTCAGCTTGTAGGCTGATTCACCAAAGACTTCCTTGATGGCCTTAGCCTCAGAGATATCACCCACATGTGTGGATGTTCCGTGTACATTGATATAATCGATATCCTCTGGCTTCAGTCCTGCATCCTCAAGAGCATTCTTCATCACGAGAATAGCACCAAGACCCTCAGGATGAGAAGCAGTAATGTGATGTGCGTCGGCACTCATACCCTCGCCCACCATCTCTGCATAGATCTTCGCACCACGAGCCTTAGCATGCTCGAGTTCCTCAAGGATAAGACATCCTGCACCCTCGCCCATGATAAATCCATCGCGAGATGCACTAAACGGACGTGAGGCATGCTCAGGATCATCATTACGTGTACTCAAGGCATGCATTGCATTGAATCCTCCCACGCCACAAGCGCAGATAGCAGCCTCGGCACCACCGGCAACAATAACATTGGCCTTGCCCAAGCGAATCACATTGAAAGCATCAGCAAGTGCGTTGGTTGAAGAGGCACAAGCAGATGTGGTGGTATAGTTAGGACCATGGAAACCATACTTGATAGAAATCTGACCAGATGCGATATCAGCAATCATCTTAGGGATAAAGAAGGGGTTGAACTTAGGTCCGTCGGCCTCGTGAACTCCGTAGTACTTTACCTCGTCCTCGAAAGTCTTGATACCACCGATACCCACACCGAAGATAACACCCACGCGGTTCTTGTCGATACCCTCTGCGTCAATCTTACTGTCGGCAACAGCCTGTGTTGCAGCCACCAGAGCCAACTGAGTATAGCGGTCCATCTTGCGGGCTTCCTTGCGGTCAATATAATCATTCATGTTGAGACCCTTTACCTCGCAGGCAAACTGAGTCTTAAATTTTGAAGCATCAAACAATGTAATAGGCGCTGCTCCACTCTTTCCAGCCACGAGATTCTCCCATGTCTCCTCAGGAGTGTTGCCCACTGGAGTTACCGCTCCAAGGCCTGTTACAACAACTCTTTTAAGTTCCATTAAATAAAAAGTAAGATTAATAATACAAAAGAAATTGGAATTCGGAGAGGCAATGAGTCCAAATACGGACAGCCCGCTCCCAATTCCAAGTTCAGCCTATAAAATCATTTATTTGGCGTTCTCCTCGATGTAGCTGATAGCGTCACCTACAGTACCGATCTTCTCAGCCTTATCATCAGGAATAGAGATTCCGAATTCCTTCTCAAACTCCATGATGAGCTCTACAGTGTCGAGTGAGTCAGCACCGAGGTCGTTTGTGAAACTTGCTTCGGGCTTTACTTCAGCCTCATCTACACCCAGCTTGTCAACGATGATAGCCTTTACTTTTGATTCAATTTCTGACATAATTTTTAATATTTAAAACGTTAATAATGTGACTGTTTTTTAAAATTCGGGTGCAAAGTAACAACTTTTCTTTCACATTTGCAAATTTTTTGTGCAAAAAATGAGAAAATATGCACATTTTGCCCACCATTGTGCATTAATTGAGTATAATTATTGCACATTTCCCCTAATTTGAGCATATTATTTCACTAACTTTTACCTTATCTATATATGTTCGCGCCTCAAGGGATAATTGCCCCTCTGCTCCTCGAATGTTTCAGGATGGCTTTTCAGCCTTCGAGTGTCGATGAGCGGGTCATATAGATCAAGGGCGCTACCTTTATATATATATGAAGGAGGAAGCGACGGTGGGTTGATCTTCCCTGGCGACTCTAATCCGAAATGTTTGCATAAGGCATCTATCACCATATTGTCGGCCTTTACCTTACCGTCGGCACTATATCCTGCAATATGTGGTGTGGCTATAACAGCACGCTCCAACAAACGGCGGTTGATATCGGGCTCATTCTCCCATGTGTCAATTACAGCCCTTTTCACAATTCCTGCATCCATAGCGTCGAGAAGTGCCTGCTCGTCGATTACTCCCCCTCGGCATGTATTGATAATACACTCCAACGGACGCTCTCTGTCGCTAAGCATGTCAAAGAATCTACGGTCGGCCATCTTATATGTGGGGTATTCCCCCTTGTAGGTGAGTGGCACATGGAAGGTGATGACATCAGAATGTTTCACCACCTCTTCGAGCGACACGTATGAGGGGTCATCAATATACGGGTCGTTGATTACTGTCTCCAGTGCGAGACGCTCACACACAAGCTCCACTTCCTTACCCACATGCCCGCAACCCACAATACCTACTACTGCTCCCGGCGTAATACCGATGCGCATGAGAGAAGTCTCTACATACTGCCCAACAGAGGAGGCGTTGCATCCCGGGCAATTCACCCAGTGTATGCCAGCCTCGTCAAGCCATTCTGTGTCGAGATGGTCTATGCCGATGGTGGCAGTGGCCACAAATTCCACCCTACTGCCCTCAAGCAAATGTCGGTCGCAACGGGTGCGAGTGCGCACTATCAATGCGTCGGCATCAGCCACATCAGCAGGCTTGATGTCGGCACCACGGATATACTCCACATCGGCATTCATACGGTCGAGCGCTTCACGTATATATGGTATCTTATCATCTACAATTATCTTCATTTCGGGCGCAAAAGTACACAAAAGTATTTAAAAAACGCCCCTTTATATGAAAAAAAACGCAAAATAGTTGGTTATTTCAGAAAGTTTTTATAGATTTGCACTAAAAAATAAAAGAAAACGAAAAAAATGTCATTTACAGAACACTCCAACCTGATCTTCGGACAGGCAATAAGAGACTATCATCTCACAGACAACGTGGATACCCCGATGAACAATCCATACGAACGCGGTACCATCGACTACAACCTCTATATGAAGTGTTGGATAGACACTGTGCAGTGGCACTTTGAGGATATCATCCGTGACCCTCATATTGACCCTATCGAAGCTCTCAATCTGAAAAGGCGCATCGACCGCAGCAATCAGGACCGCACCGACCTCGTGGAGGAAATCGATAGTTATTTCAGACATAAATATAGTGAGGTAAAACCCTTGCCTGAGGCACGTCTCAACACCGAGAGTCCGGCATGGGCCATTGACCGTCTGTCTATACTGGCTCTCAAGATCTATCACATGAGGGAACAGGTGGAACGCGATGATGCCGACAACGAGCACCGCGCAAAATGTGCTGCAAAGCTCGACGTGTTGCTCGAGCAGCAAAAGGATCTCGGTCTTGCTATCGACCAACTGCTTGAGGACATCGAGGCTGGACGCAAATACATGAAGGTATATCGACAGATGAAGATGTATAACGACCCTTCTACCAACCCTATACTCTATAAAAAGAATTAAGTAGTTCAGGGTGTAAAAATAGGAAGGAGAAAAGACAACGATGAAGAAGGAACACATATTGATAATTAGATTCTCTGCCTTGGGCGATGTGGCCATGGCAGTACCCGTGGTGTATTCCCTTGCAATGACCTATCCTCATGTGAGGATTACCGTATTGAGCCGTGGTTTCGCCCGTCCATTCTTCGAGGACCTTGCACCCAACGTCAGTTTTATGGAGGCAGACATCAAGGGGGAATATCGTGGCATCAAGGGACTAAATGCCCTATATCGTCGTCTTGTGGCCAAGAAACCCACCGCTGTGGCTGATTTCCACGGAGTGTTGCGCTCAACCTACCTGCGCATGAGGTTTAATATGGAGCGATTCCGAGTGGAACACATCAACAAGCATCGTAGTGGTAAGCGTGCCCTTACATCATCATCCGACAAACGGATGGTGCAGCAACCTACATCGTTTGACAACTATGCCGAGGTGCTTGCCCGTTTGGGCTATCCCATCAAACTGAAGTTTTCTTCAATCTTCGGTAATGAAGGTGGCGACCTCAGTCTTCTGCCTGCTGCCATCGGAAAGCGCAACGAGGGAGAGCAATGGATTGGCATAGCCCCCTTTGCCGCCCATAAGGGCAAGGTGTATCCCCCCGAGATGATGGAGCGGGTTATCGACCTAATAGAGGAGAATAATCCACATTGCCGCATCTTTCTCTTCGGACGTGGACGAGATGAAAGTCATACATTCCCGGAGTGGTGCGCACGTCATTCTCATTGCATCTTCGTAGGTGACCACCTCGACACGATGCGCCAGGAATTGGTGCTTATGAGCCATCTCGACGTGATGGTGTCGATGGACAGCGCCAATATGCACATGGCGTCACTCACCGGCACTCCAGTAGTGAGCGTATGGGGAGCCACCCATCCTTATGCGGGATTTATGGGATGGCACCAAAGTGAGGACAACGCTGTGCAGCTCGACCTCCCCTGTCGTCCTTGCAGCATATTCGGCAACAAGCCTTGCCGTCGTGGTGACTTTGCCTGTATGAATGGCATAAAGCCTGAACTGATATATGACAAGATCAACAGATTATTATCACATTAAAAAGATTATATCACTTTAAATAGATTATTAACCCAATAAAAAGAAAGGACAAGTAAAATGAAAAAGTACATTTGTGACACATGTGGCTGGGTGTATGATCCAGAAGTAGGCGATCCCGAAGGCGGAATCGAACCAGGAACTGCATTTGAGGACATTCCAGATGATTGGGTATGCCCCCTCTGCGGAGTTGGCAAGGAAGACTTCTCGGTAGTAGAAGAATAAGAATCGACGAAGTCAATTAAACAAACAAAGACACTGAATTACAGACATATAATAGCCCTGTGATTCAGTGTCTTTGTATTTATAACACTCCCAACTGATTGAGGAAGACGATAATGATGAGGATGGGGCATATAAAACGCACCATGAAAAGATAGACTGGGAAGAGATGGCGATAGACAGTGCCGCAGTTGGTAAACTCACGGTTGACCACTGCAGTGCGCGCACCCCACCCTATGTATAGACTCGTCATCAGGGCTCCGATGGGCATCATGTATTGTGCTGTAATGCAGTCAAAGAAATCCATAAGCGACATTCCAAGCAATTGCAAGTCGTATGCACCACACGACAAACTACTGAGAATACCTATCACACAGGCTCCCACTGTCACTATCCAAGCTGCCACAGGGCGAGGCTTATGCAATTCCTCGTGGAAATAAGCCGTACCTATCTCATGCATAGAGATGGTGGATGTGAGGGCAGCCACAGCAAGAAGGGCATAGAAAAGGATAGAGATGACATATCCCACCAAGGGCATTGAGGCAAAAGCCTGCTGGAATACGTTGGGAAGGGTGATAAACACAAGCGACGGTCCACTGTCAGGACTCACTCCTACCGAGAATGCAGCGGGAAAAATCATTAGTCCGGCAAGTATGGCTATGATAGTGTCGATGATGGATATCTGCACTGCCGATTTCAACAAGTTGGTATTTCGACCGAAGTAGGAAGCATAGGTACATAGGCATGCTGTTCCAAGACTTAGTGAGAAGAACGACTGTCCGAGAGCCGCCAAAACGACATCCGATGTAATCTTCGAGAAATCTGGTTTGAAGAGAAATTCCACTCCCGCCATTGCTCCGGGAAGCAAGCACGAGGCAATGACAAGTATAATCAATAAGACGAAAAGTGTGGGCATGAGCAGTTTGGAGATACGCTCTATACCCTTCTTCACCCCTCTGATAATCACCAGATGAGTGAGCAGCACAAATCCTACAGCCCACAATACCGGTCGTATAGGACTCGACGAGAACTCAACAAAATATCTGCTCACATAGTCGGCATCACCCGCAATATGCCCTGCTATCGAGGCATACAGATATTGCAGGCACCATCCAGCCACAACCGAATAGAATCCGAGGATAATAGTGGAGCACAAGATACCGAGCAATCCCACTCCCTTCCATGGTTTTCCGCGCGACATCTTATGATAGGCTCGGGCAGCATTGGATGCCGAGTGACGACCGATGATAAACTCATTCACCATGCCAGGAAGGCCGAGCAAGAAGATAAACAAGATATATATGAGGATGAAGGCCGCACCCCCATTCTCACCTGTCATATATGGGAATCGCCACACATTGCCAAGACCAACTGCCGATCCTGCCGTGGCGAGGATTATACCTAACTTTGAGCCAAAGCTCCCTCTTTTTTCTTCTTTCATATCAAGCCTAATTGATGTAAGAAGATGATTAAGATGCATGCCGGACAAAGATACTTGATGGCAAAGAGATAAATATGGAAGAACTTGCCACGGAGCGTGCCCCAGTTGGTAAACTCATCCCTCACCAACTTATGTGGAAGATACCATCCCACCAACAGACATGTGAGGAACCCGCATACCGGCAGGAACACCTGACCAGTGACAAAGTCGAAGATGTCGAACAGTGTCTTGCCCAAAAAACTCATTACCTCATATCCTCCAAGAGACAACGAACAGAATGCTCCAAGTACACTACACGAAACCGTAACAATCAGTGCAGCCTCCTTGCGACCGATATGCAACTCCTCATGGAAAAAAGCCGTACTCACTTCATGCAGTGAGATGAGCGACGTGAGAGCAGCAAGCGAAAGAAGAGCATAGAACAACAACGAAACGACATATCCCACCACTGGCATACCGCCAAAAGCCTGTTGGAATACATTCGGCAGTGTTATGAAGATGAGCGAAGGCCCACTGTCTGGACTCACTCCCACCGAGAATGCAGCCGGGAAAATCATCAATCCGGCAAGGATGGCTACGAATGTATCAATAAGTCCAATCTGAACTGCCGAACGCAAGAGGTTGGTATGACGACTGAAATAAGATGCGTAGGTGCATAAACATCCCATACCGATACTCATAGAGTAGAAAGCCTGCCCGAGAGCACTGAGCAGTACGTCGGGAGTCACCTTCGAGAAATCTGGTTTAAAGAGAAACTCAATTCCTGCAATGGCATTTGGCAACATACACGACGACACCACCAATACAAGAAGCAGGACAAAAAGTGTAGGCATAAGCATCTTTGATGCTTTCTCAATACCATCGCGCACTCCATGTTGTATTACGAAATGCGTGATACCAAGTATCGCCACTGTCCACACTATCGGTTTGACGGGATCGGCAGAGAAATTGACGAAATACTGTTTGAAATACTCCGGGTCTCCATCAAGATGTCCCATAAGCGATGCATATATATACTGCAGACACCAACCCGACACCACGGCATAATAGCTTGTGATGAGAAATCCTGTAAGTACACTCAGGCATCCCACCAAAGTCCATATCCTCGATCCCGAAACCTTGTTGTAGGCCCGTGCAGTGTTAGCCTGTGCATGACGACCGATAATAAACTCGCTCACCATACATGGCAATCCAAGGATTACCACACACAGGATATAAAAGATAATAAAGGCGGCTCCACCGTTTTCACCGGCCATATATGGAAATCGCCATACATTACCGAGACCAATGGCCGAACCGGCAGTAGCGAGTATTACACCCATCTTACTGCCGAATTTTGCTCTTTCTTCTTGTGACATATTACTATTTCTCTATAATTTGCTTGCAAAATTACAATTATTTTCTTAATTTTGCACCCAAAATGCAAAGATTCGTACAAAATACGTATCAAAAAGTGGTATTTAACATAAAATAAACAAGAAAATGAAAGAAATAGCGATAAAAATAAAGCAAACCATAAGAAAATACCCTATGGCTTCTTTCTTATTTATTGTGATATGGTATCTGTCGTTTTTCACTCCCCCTAAGACCGAACTCGACGAGGTGGCGTTCATCGACAAGTGGGTGCACATAGCCATGTATGGCGGCACTTGCGGCATTCTGTGGATTGAGTACCTCCTAAAGCACAAGTGGACTTACGACCGCATGCGACTCTTCCTCTGGGCATGGCTTATGCCCATCGTCATGAGTGGCTGCATCGAATTGCTTCAGGAGTATTGCACCGGTGGTCGCAGAAGTGGCGATTGGATCGACCTTGCAGCCAATGCCACGGGAGTTACCCTTGCCGCCCTCGTCGGCATAATCCTTGTTAAACTCCACAGATAGTATTTTTTGAACACAGAGACACAGAGGCACAGAGTTTTCTCTCTCTGTATCTTCAGATAACTTAATATTATCCTCTGTGCCTCTGTGTCTCTGTGTTCTAAAAAAAAAGAATCAGCTCCAGGTAGTATATGGATTAGTGGTGAGATGGGAGTTATAGTAGCGACGGTCGCCAGTAACCTCACGCTCTATGAATGGCGGAAGCTCAAAAGGCTCGTCCTCGGCAGCCAGTTCCACCTCAGCAATCACAAGACCATCGTTCTCCCCATAAAACTCATCCACCTCAAACACATGTCCGTCAGCCATAGGCACGAGATAGCGAATCTTGTCAATCACCCCCGGTTGGCAAAGCTCAAAGAGATGTTCAGCCTCGTCGAGAGTAATCTCCTTCTCAAACTCATAACGCGATATTCCGTTGGGCGAGGGTCCCTTGATAGTGAGAAACCCTCGTCCATCTCGTATTCTTATTCTGACCGTCCTTCCGCTCTCACGACAGATATACCCCTGACGTATGCGACTCTTCGAGGATGCCATCTGCCTATAGTCGGTCGAACCAACCAGAAACTTCCTTTCTATCTCTAATGCCATAGTCAACTTGTAATAGCAATCAATTTGCCAACTATTACATCATGATCCACACGGAATAGACGACAAAGCACAGGGCGAGGAATATCAGCACCCCGAAAATCCAGTTAACCACTTTCTTGCCTTCTTTCTCCTGTCGTGCTTGATAAGCGGCACGACGCGCATTGTTCTTTTTGCTCATAGTTATTATATTTTTTAGTTATTATTCTTCATCATTCACCGGGAACTCCATCAGATAGGCTTTGATGAATCCATCGATTTTTCCGTCCATCACCCCATCCACATCAGTAGTCTGATAATTAGTGCGATGGTCCTTCACACGACGGTCGTCAAACACATAACTCCTAATCTGACTGCCCCACTCAATCTTCTTTTTGCCAGCCTCAATCTTAGCCTGAGCCTCAAGGCGCTTCTTCATCGCACGATCATAGAGCTGTGATTTCAACAGTCGCATGGCATTGTTTCGGTTTTCGAGCTGCTTTCTACTCTCGGTGTTCTCGATAAGGATTTCCTCCTCCTCACCAGTATCAGGGTCAACATACTGATATCTCAAGCGCACACCGGTCTCCACCTTGTTGACGTTCTGACCACCGGCACCGCCACTTCGGAAGAGGTCCCAACTAACCTTTGATGGATCTACATACACCTCGATAGTATCATCTACAAGAGGCGACACGAAGACCGACGCGAAGCTTGTCATTCGTTTGCCCTGTGCATTGAACGGGGATACACGCACAAGACGATGCACACCGTTCTCGCTCTTAAGATAGCCGTAGGCAAACTCGCCGCCTTCTATCTCCATCGTCACACTCTTGATACCGGCCTCATCCCCGTCTTGCAGGTTGGAGATGGTTACTTTATGTCCGTGAGCCTCAGCCCATCTCTGATACATTCTCATAAGCATCGACGCCCAGTCCTGACTCTCGGTACCACCAGCACCAGAGTTGATCTTCATCACACAGTCCATTGGGTCTTCTTTCTGTCGAAGCATATTTCGTAGTTCGAGATCCTCAATAGCTTTCAAGGCATTGGCATAGTTATCGTCCACCTCCTCTTCAGTCACCATCTCCTCCTTATAGAAATCGAAGGCAAGCTGTAGTTCGTCGGCACACGACTTCACCTCGTTATATCCGTCAATCCATTTCTTTATTGACTTCACCTTTTTCATCTGTTCTTCCGCACGCTTGGGGTCATCCCAAAAATCGGGAGCCTGCGTACGCAGGTCTTCTTCCTCAAATTCAATCTTCTTTCGATCGATGTCAAGGTATCTATGGAGTGCCTCAGTGCGCTCCATCACGTCTTTCAGTTGTTCTGCTGTTATCATTTAACTCCTTTAACTCCCTAATTAACTCCTTTAACTCCTTAAATATCTTCATACATCTTGTCAATCTCAGCCTTGTAGTTCTCGTTGATCACTCGGCGTTTCAGTTTGAGCGTATTGGTGAGCTCACCGTTTTCCATACTGAAATGATGAGCCACGAGCGTAAACCGCTTCACCTGCTCATAGTGGGCGAGTTGCTGCTGCAGCGTCTCTATTCGCTCCTGCATCATGTCATGAATCTTCTCGTTGGCACACAAGTCCTCACGAGTTTCGAAGTCAATGCCATTCTTGCGGGCATACTCCTCAAGCAGTCTATATTCAGGTATTATCAATGCCGACACGAATTTGCGCTGGTCGGCAATGATGGCAATCTGGTCGATATACTTGTCCACAAGCAACAGCGACTCAATCATCTGCGGAGCTATATATTTGCCATTGGATGTCTTGAATAGATCCTTGATACGCTCAGTAAGGAATAGCTCGCCATCCTTCAGATATCCACAGTCGCCAGTACGGAAATACCCGTCGGCAGTAAATGTCGAGTCGTTGAGGTCAGGACGGTTGTAATAGCCCTTAGTGATAGTCTTTCCCTTGAGCAGCACCTCCCCCTCGTCGCTAATCTTCACATCCACGACATTAAGCGGACGTCCCACCGAACCTATGGTATAAACCTTGTCCAACTGGTCGCACGACACCGTTGCTAGACTCTCCGTCAATCCGTATCCCGCCACCATGTTCAGACCGATGGCATGCACGAATTCCTCTATGTTTGGCGATATAGCCGCACCGGCAGTGGGGAAGATGTTGGGATTGGTGAGACCGAGTTCCTTGCGCACTATGCTGAACAATGTCTTGTTGATAGCCTCATATTCCAGATGGAGCATAAGGGGCGGTCGCTTGCCACGGCTCAGATACTCGATATTATGCTTGCGACCCACGCGAAGAGCGTTGTGGAATATCTTGCGCTGCAGAGCTCCGGCATTGTCAATCTTCTCCATCACACCCGTATATACCTTCTCCCAGAATCGAGGCACCGACGACATACTCGTAGGATGCGTCTCTCTCATCGACTGCTGCACCTCCTGCGGATAGGTGTTTATAATCATCCTTGCACCCACCGACATACCCAGCAGAGCCCATCCCTTCTCAAAGATATGGGCAAAGGGCAGGAAATTGAGCACACGGTCGTCTTCACCCACAGGCACCACCTCTTGATTACCCTTAAGGGCGGCATAATACTGCTCATGACTAAGCATCACCCCCTTACTGTCGCCAGTAGTACCACTAGTATATAATATGTTTGCAAGATCATCCATACTTGCCTGCTTCAGCAGAGTCTCCACCTCCGACTGTCTCGGTAGTCCCTCACCCAGTTTCAGGAAATCCTCAAAATAAAGGGCATTAGGGTCGTGACTGCTGATACGCACCGTCTTGTCGAAGATGATGATACGCTCCAGCGTAGGACAAAGGGCAAAGATACGATGAGCCTTGTCATACTGTTCCTGTTCGCCCACAAAGAGAAAGCGGACAGAGGCATCATTCACCATAAACTGTATCTGCTGTTCACTGCTCGTGGCATAGAATGGGATAGTCACAGCCCTCACCCCCCATGCCCCAAAGTCGCAATACAAATATTGGGCACAGTTATTTGAAAAGATACCTATGTTTTCCTGAACCTTCACACCGAGATTCAGCAATGCGTTTGACACTTGCTTAACAGTATCCGACAGTTGGTTCCACGATATTGATTTCCACTCGGAACCGCCAAATTCCTTGTAGATAATCTCCTCGCGGTCGCCATACAGCTTGGCCTGCTCGTGTACCAAAACCGATAGATGACAATTCATTTTCATCGCTATATATTTTAAAATTTAATGCAAAAATACAAATAATTAAGCAAACTACAAAACAAAATCCAAGTTTTTTTTGTATTTAGCGCAATTTTATGTATCTTTTGATAAGATAGACTGCATTTCGGGAATAAAAATAAAACTTTTCAAGATTTTATTTTGTATTCCGCAAAATTTGCACTATCTTTGTCCCCAAAAACGACGATGAACATAAACTACAACGATTATACAGAGAGGGCTATAGGATTGCTCAAGCAACTTATTGCAACGCCGTCAATAAGCCGCGACGAGACTTTGGCTGCCGACATCATGCAGGATTATATAGACAAAATGGGCTTCGACACCCATCGTGAGGCCAACAACGTGTGGGCCCTTTGCCATGACTTCGAAGAGGGCAAGCCTACGCTATTGCTCAATGCCCATATCGACACAGTAAAACCGGCTGCAACCTGGACGCGCGACCCCTATCGCCCAGGCATTGCCTACGACCGGCTATATGGCCTCGGGAGCAATGATTGCGGTGGCGGACTGGTGTCGCTGCTACATGTATTCGACATCCTCGACCGTCGCGATCGCAAATATAACATGGTGTATCTTGCCTCGGCCGAGGAGGAGGTGTCGGGCAAGAACGGTTTTGAGCGAGCCCTGCCCCTGTTGCCCAAGATAGATGTGGCTATTGTGGGCGAACCAACGGGAATGCAACCTGCCATTGCCGAGAAGGGACTGATGGTGGTGGATTGCACTGCACACGGTAAGTCGGGGCATGCCGCACGCAATGAGGGAGTGAACGCCCTATATATCGCCATGGACGACATTGCATGGATACGCAGCCACCAGTTTCGCCGCACGAGCGACCTGCTAGGACCTACGAAGATGACCGTGACAATCGTGAATGCGGGTACACAGCACAATGTGGTGCCCGACAAATGCGACTTCACCATCGACATCCGCACCAATGAATATTATCGCAACGAGTTTGTGCTCTCATATCTTCAGAAGCATCTCAAGAGCGAGTGCCATGCCCGTTCTTTCCGCCTCAGTTCATCAAGGATCGACCCCGAGCATCCTATCGTAAGGCGTTGCCTGGCAATGGGTATGACCCCATTCGGTTCCCCCACCCTCTCCGACCAGGCCCTTATGCCCTTCCCGTCATTAAAACTCGGTCCGGGAGAATCGTCGCGTTCCCACTCTGCAGATGAATTTATCTGTATTTCCGAAATATTTGATGCGATAAAAACATACGTATCACTGCTCGACCAACTTGAATTATAACTTCTCAACTCTCGGCAGTGGTTCTCAACTTTCAACTTCAAGACGAGCCGCAACCTTAGTGCGAGGCAGGTGAGGATTATCCTGAAATCTCTCGGAGATCCATAAATCTCTGGAAGGGCTGTTCTTCCAGCGTTAGGATACCCTGTTCTTATGTCATTAGGATCGGGTATTCTTATGACATTAGGATCGGGTGTTCTTATGACATTAGGAACGGGTGTTCTAATGACATTAGGAACGGGTGTTCTAATGTAACAAGAATCGGGTGTTCTAATGGCATTAAAATTTCGATTGTTGATTTATTATTATCTGAGTAACAAAGGGACATCCAATCAATCCTCCAACCGCCCAATATGGTTTGTAAATGACCAAGTTTGAAAAGAAAAAGCACTTGCGATAGCTCGCAAGTGCTTTTTAAAAAAGGTGGGCCATCTAGGGCTTGAACCTAGGACCTCCAGATTATGAGTCTGTTGCT
>OBLI01000820.1_pt1 | contig 32321 bp, 27 predicted proteins | sample 1519701 | NCBI WGS metagenome assembly OBLI01 (sample SAMEA3663005, study PRJEB22513) | pig gut metagenome | biome: pig gut; feature: pig-associated habitat; material: faeces | place: France | collected 2012 | reverse complement strand
TATGACCCTCTGCTTGTAAGGCAGATGCTCTCCCAGCTGAGCTAAGATCCCATTTACAAAGCAGCCATTGCTTGACTGCTTTGCTATTATAACCTTAAATAGACCAAAATGTCAATACTTTTTTTCAAATTTTTACATTTTTTATTTAAAGTATTCTACACCTGATTCGAAGATCTGAATATCCTGTTCTCCGTAAATATTCATGGCAACTCCGTCACCGCGACGTTCGGAGTGAGCCATCTTACCGAGAATACGTCCATCCGGGCTTGTGATACCTTCGATTGCTGCATAGGAACCATTTACGTTCCATTCTTCGTCCATTGTCACATTTCCGCTTGGATCGCAGTACTGTGTTGCAACCTGCCCGTTTTCAAAGAGTTTCTTCAGCCATTCTTCATTTGCAACAAAACGTCCTTCTCCGTGTGATGCAGGATTTGTATAAACTTTTCCTAATTCTGCTTTCTGCAGCCATGGGGATTTGTTTGTTACCACTTTTGTATAAACCATTTTTGAAATATGACGTCCGATTGTATTAAATGTCAGGGTCGGTGCATCTGCATCCTGACCTGTGATGGCTCCGTTTGGAACCAGTCCCAGTTTGATCAGCGCCTGGAATCCATTACAGATACCAAGAGCAAGTCCGTCTCTTTCATTTACCAGTCTCATAACTGCGTCTTTAATCTTTGCATTCTGGAATGCAGTTGCAAAGAATTTAGCAGAACCATCCGGTTCATCACCTGCGGAGAATCCACCCGGGAACATGATGATCTGTGCCTGGTCGATGGCTTTTTCAAATGCATCCACAGAATCATGGATATCTGCTGCATCCAGGTTACGGAATACTTTTGTGATCACTTTTGCACCTGCACGTTCAAATGCTTTTGTGCTGTCGTATTCACAGTTTGTACCCGGGAATACCGGAATAAATACTGTCGGCTGTGCAATCTTGTGTGAGCAGATATGAATGCTTTCTGCTTTGTACAGTCCTCTGTCTTCTTTTTTCATAATATCATCGGTTTCAGAACCGGAACGTGTTTTGAATACTTTTTCCAGAGGTGCTTTCCATGTTTCCAGTGCTTCTGCCATGGTAATGCTCATATCTTTGTATTCAATCGTTGCCTTATCTGTCACTTCACCGATAACGGTATAAGTAATTGCAAGCTCACCTACTTTGCCATCTGCAACTTCACAGATAATATCGCCAAATCCGGCTGTGAACAGATCTCTCTCATCTACATTGTGTTCAATTTTAACACCCATCTGATTTCCGAATGCCATCTTGCTTACTGCTGCTGCAATACCATGCCGATCCAGTGCATAAGCAGAGAGCACTCTTCCTGCCTGAATATCTGCATGCAGTTTTGCATACTGATCTTTCAGAGCTTCGAAATCCGGAAGATCGTAATCTGCTTTCGGCATACGCAGCCATACCAGTTTGCTGCCTGCTTTTTTCAGTTCCGGTGTGATAATGTCTTTCTGTTTTGCAACATCCACAGCAAAAGATACCAGTGTCGGCGGTACATCAATGTCATTGAAGGTACCGGACATGGAGTCTTTCCCACCGATGGACGGAAGGCCAAATCCCAGCTGTGCTGCATAAGCACCAAGAAGTGCTGCGAAAGGCTGGCTCCAGCGATGTTTATCTTCTGTCATTCTGCGGAAGTATTCCTGGAATGTGAAACGAATCTTACTGTAGTCACCACCGGTTGCAACGATTCTTGCAACAGATTCTGTTACAGCATAAACCGCTCCGTGATATGGGCTCCAGCTGGACAGGTATGGATCAAATCCATAACTCATCATAGTAACGGTCTCTGTTTTTCCGTTCTGTACCGGAACTTTTGCAACCATAGTCTGTGTCTCTGTCAGCTGATATTTACCGCCGTAAGGCATGAATACACTGCCTGCTCCGATGGAACCGTCAAACATTTCTACAAGACCTTTCTGAGAACAGGTGTTTAAATCAGCCAGTGTTGCCAGCCAGCGTTCTCTTGTATTGCAGACTTCTGCACGATCCAGTACATTTCCTTCTTTAGAAGGAATTTCTACATATACGTCTGTCTCCTGATGTGCTCCGTTTGTATCCAGGAATGCTCTGGAAAGATCTACGATTGTTTTTCCTCTCCAGTTCATCACAAGACGCGGGCTTTCTGTTACCACTGCAACCGGAATTGCCTCCAGGTTTTCTTCTTTTGCAAATCCAAGGAATTGATCCACATCTTTTGGATCAACAACCACTGCCATACGTTCCTGAGATTCGGAAATCGCAATTTCTGTTCCGTCCAGACCTGCATATTTCTTCGGTACTTTATCCAGATCGATCTTTAAACCTGCTGCCAGCTCACCGATTGCAACGGATACACCGCCTGCTCCAAAGTCGTTACATTTTTTAATGATGCAGCTGACTTCTTCTCTTCTGAACAGTCTCTGAATTTTTCTTTCTGTCGGTGCATTTCCTTTCTGTACTTCTGCACCACAGGTTTCAATGGATTCTTCTGTGTGTACTTTGGAGGATCCGGTTGCACCACCGCAGCCGTCACGTCCGGTACGTCCGCCAAGCAGGATAATGATATCACCCGGATCTGAATTTTCACGGATTACCGCACGTCTTGGAGCAGCACCCAGAACTGCACCGATTTCCATACGTTTTGCAACATAGTTCGGATGATAGATTTCTTTTACATATCCGGTTGCCAGACCGATCTGGTTACCATAAGAAGAATAACCATGTGCAGCGCCGCGCACCAGTTTCTTCTGAGGCAGTTTTCCTTTCAGTGTATCTTTTACCGATACCGTCGGATCTGCTGCACCAGTCACACGCATAGCCTGATATACATAAGTACGTCCGGAAAGCGGGTCACGGATGGCTCCGCCCAGACAGGTAGCTGCACCACCGAATGGTTCGATCTCTGTCGGATGATTGTGTGTTTCATTTTTAAAGTTGATCAGCCACTCTTCTTCTTTTCCGTCAACATCTACCGGAACTACGATACTGCAGGCATTGATCTCATCAGATTCTTCCTGATCCTGCAGTTTTCCTTCTGCTTTGAGTTTTTTCATTGCCATCAGTGCCAGATCCATCAGGCAGACAAATTTATCATCTCTGTCTTTGTAGATCACCTGACGGTCAGCCAGATATTTTTCATAGGTTTTTACAATTGGTTCTTTGTAATCGCCTTCTCCGAATTCCACATTTTTCAGTTCTGTGGAGAAAGTCGTGTGGCGGCAATGATCGGACCAGTAAGTATCCAGTACACGGATTTCTGTCATGGACGGATCCCGTTTTTCTTCATTTTTAAAGTAGTTCTGAATGTGCTGGAAATCTTTGAATGTCATAGCCAGATTCAGAGAACCATACAGTTCTTTCAGTTCTTCTTCCGGCATAGCAGAAAATCCTTCAAAGATTTTTACATCTGCAGGATCTTCAAATTTGGTTACCAGAGTTTCCGGTTTTTTCGCATCTGCTTCTCTGGAATCTACCGGGTTGATGCAATGATTCTTGATTGCTTCCATTTCTTCTGCGGAAACACCACCTTCAATTACATAAGTGGTAGCAGAACGAATGATCGGCTGTTCATCTGCTTTTAAGAACTGTACGCACTGTACAGCGGAGTCTGCTCTCTGGTCAAACTGTCCAGGCAGGAATTCTACGGAAAAAGCCTGGTCTGTATCATTCATTTCAAACGTTTCTTCATATAAAACATCTACAGGAGGTTCAGAGAATACACAGGTACATGCTTTTGCAAATGCTTCATCAGAAATATTTTCCACATCATAACGGATCAGCACACGCACACCTGTTACATCTTTGATTCCCAGATAGCTGGAAATTTCATGTTTCAGCTCTTTTGCCTGTACGGCAAAGGCCGGTTTCTTTTCAACATACACGCGTCTTACACTGCTCATGTTGACTCCTTTCTGCCTTATCCTGGCGTAAAACCTTTAATCTTCTTTTATCATCATAATAACACAGAAAAATTCATTAATAAAATTAATATATCTTATATTTTTTATTATTATAACTTATCAGTCATTGACGAATTCGGTTTCTTTTGTTAAACTGATTCCAAAAAACAGGAGGATTTCTCACTATGGATATCAGTTTTGAACTGTATAAGGTCTTTTATTATGTAGCTTCGACTCTGAGTTTTTCGGAAGCTTCCAGACAGCTCTATATTTCCCAGTCTGCAGTAAGTCAGTCCATCAAAGCGCTGGAACAGAAACTAGGGCACGCCCTCTTTATCCGAAATACCAAACGGGTAGAACTGACACCGGAAGGAGAAACACTCTTTCGTCACGTACAGCCGGCGGTCAATCTTCTGATTCAGGGAGAACAGCAGATTACCAACGTGACCACATTGGAAGCTCCGCTGCGGATCGGTGCTTCTGACACCATCTGCCGCTATTTTCTGGTTCCTTATCTTCAGAGATTTCACAGTGAATTTCCACATATTCATATCAAAGTCACCAATGCTACTTCCATCGGCTGTGCCGAACTTCTGGAAAACCGCCAGGTCGATTTTGTTGTATGCAATTACCCCAATGCAAGACTGGAAATGAAAGAACACTATAAAACACTTCTCACCTTTCAGGACGTATTTGCAGCAAATAAAGACTATTTTGATTTTACGGGAAGAAAGCTTACTCTGGCAGAACTGCATCAGTATCCCTTGTTGATGCTTGGAAAAAAAAGTACTACCAGTGAATTTCTTCACAGCCTTTTTCTCCAGAAAGGACTGCACCTGACACCGGAAGTAGAGCTCTCCAGCAATGACCTGCTTCTGGATCTGGCACATATCGGTCTTGGAATTGCTTTTGTCCCGGATTTTGTTCTGGAACACAGAAAAAAAGACCTGTATCCGCTCCAGATAAAAGAAAAACTGCCGAAGCGGCATCTGGTACTGGCTTATAACCAGCAACAGATCACCTCTCCCGCAGCAAAGAAATTTCTCAATTATTTTTCATGACCGGTTTTTGAAAGCACAATCGAAAAAATCCTCCTGCAAACTTCCCAATCATGATAAATACCGGCTGCATTCGAAACAGTACGAGCACACCTGCCACTCCAGGTGCTACCAACGCATCTGCCATATGCATAACTGTATACTCCCTTTTGAAAAAATATTTATAAAACAGAATCCACAAGAATTCTGGTATATTCCTGTTTTGGATACAGAATGACTTCGTCCGGCGTTCCCTGTTCCACGATTTTTCCGTCATACATAACCAGAACAAAATCACAGAAATTCTGAACAAGAGCCAGATCGTGACAGATCATCAAAACAGACAATCCCATTTCTTCTCTCAGTTTCTGAAGCAACGCAATGATCTGTGCCTGTACAGTTACATCCAATGCACTGGTAGCCTCATCACAGATCAGAAGCTGCGGAGAGACTCCAAGTGCCCGGGCAATCGCAGCTCTCTGGCACTGTCCTCCACTGACTTCATGCGGATAACGGCCTGCAAAGCTTCCATCCAGTTCTACCATAGACAGAAGTTCTTTCATTCTTTCTTTTGCCTGCTTTCTCCGCATTCCCTGATTGAGCATTCCCTCCATGATTCCATCTCCCAGTGTCCGTCTCGGATCAAAAGAATCCTGTGGTGTCTGAAAAACCATCTGTACCTTCCGATACAGTTCTTTTTTCTGTTTTCTGTCTGCATGAATCATCTCGATCCCATCTACCCAGACACTTCCTTCGTCCGGTTTTGTCAGACCGGTGATGATCCGGGCAGTGGTACTTTTTCCGCATCCGCTTTCTCCTACTATGCCTGCACAGGTACCTGCGCTTACAGAAAAGTTCACGCCATTCACCGCCACATAAGGATTTTTCCCTTTATAAAATGTCTTTTTCAGATTTTTTACTTCCAGTATCTTTCCCATATATTATGCCCTCTGATTTTTTCGGATGCGCAGGACAGAACCAATCAATCTGCGTGTATATGCTTCCTTTGGATGAAGGACCACTTCTTTTGTAGGTCCGTACTCCACAAGTCTTCCCTGATGCATCACTGCCACCTGATCTGCCATATACTCGACCACACCGATATTGTGTGTCACGATTGCTATGGATGTGCCAAACAGTTCCCGCATCTTCATCATTTCCCGAACCACCTGCGCCTGCACAGTCACATCCAAAGCACTGGTTGGTTCATCTGCCAGCAGGAGAGATGGTTTTAAAATCATCGCCATCATGATTCCAACCCGTTGATTCATTCCACCGGATAATTCAAAAGGATAACTGTTCAAAATGCGTTCTCCATCCGGCAGTTTCATTTTTTCAAACAAATCCATTGCCCGTTCTTTGATTTCCTGTTTCGTAACTGTTTCATGCTGAAGTACAGATTCATATAACTGATCTTCAATGGTTCGAATGGGACAAAGAGAAGCTCCTGTATTCTGAAAAATCATACTCATTTGCGGACCGCACAGTTTCCGGAGTTCCTCCCTTTTCATATTCGTAACATCCTGATTTTTATAAAGGATTTTTCCTTTTGTCACAGCTCCGCCACTTTCCAAAAGTCCCATAGCAGCCTTGATCAGGGTACTTTTTCCGGAACCACTCTCTCCTACTATACCAAGGATTTCTCCTTGCTTTAAAGTAAAACTGACATCCTCCAGAACCGGTTGTTTCCTATAACATACCTGCAGATGTTCGGTTGTCCATATCGATTGCTCCATGATTTTTGCCCTTTCTCAGTTTTTGTCCAAATCTACCGTAATTTCATAATAATCACAGGGATGTGCTTCAAGCCCGGTCACACCCTTTCCGGATACAATAGACATTTTTAAATGAGAGGCAAAAAAGAATCCATAATCATCCAGCATCGTCTGGGTCATTTCGGTAGCCAATTTTGCTCTTTCTTCCATATCAAACGTAGCCTTCATCTGATTTTCCAGTTCCTGCAATGCATCGCTGTGATAACCGCCTCTGTTTTTTGTGGAGGTATCCAGGCAATGCGTCGTAAAGAAATATTCCGGATCTCCGGTCGGTGCGCATACAAAGGCACTTGCATAAATATCCCATTCTCCTTTTTCCAGGAAGCTTCCCTGATCCGCTGTACAATTCACCTGAATATCAATCCCGATTTCTTTCATGGTCGCCTGTACGGATTCTGCAAGAAGGGGCAATTCCTGGCGGCTTGGATAGGTAAGCCACCGAATCGTCAGTTTTTCTCCGTCTTTATCCACATATCCGTCGCCGTCGGTATCTGTCCATCCTGCTTCTGCCAGAAGTGCTTTTGCGCCTTCCGGATCGTACGCCGAAGCAGTCACTGTATCATCACCAAATGGAAAGCTTGCCGGGAACGGGCCCACGGCTGCTGCTCCATTTCCCTGAAGAAGCACTTTCGTAAAATTCTCTTTATCCACACCCATACAAATGGCCTGCCTTACTTTCTCATCCTGAAGAGCCGGAGTTGCATAATTCATCTGACCGAAGAAAGAACGGGAAGTTTCCACGGAGGAAATGCTGTAAGGTTCCTCCTGGAACAACGGAAGACTTGCGTAAGGAAGTCCATAAGCACCATCCAGTTCTCCGGACTGCATTGCCATTGTCATGGTGTCTCCATCCGAGATTGTTTTTACATAGATCGTATCCAGGTTTGGCATTCCATCCCAGTAATTTTCATTTTTCACCAGTGTCAGACCCACATCGGTTTTCAGTTCTGTTGCAATATAAGGACCAGTTCCGGTTACATTTCCATCTGCGGTAATGCCTGCTTCCATGTCAATGATACAGCCATAAGGATCCGACAGATAATTGAGCAGTGCAGGAACAGGCTCCTCCGTAACAATCGTCAGTACCTGACCTTCCCCTGTGATTTCCCTGATTTTCAAATCGCCTTTTGCTCTTTCATGCACACGGATCAGATCCTCCAGGCATTCTTTGACTGCCTGTGCATCCAGACTTCTTCCACTTGTAAATTTCACGCCGTCTCGCAATGTAATTTTCCAGGTATTTTCATCCACAAGTTCATATTCTGTCGCAAGCCAGGGTTCCAGTTCCATCGTATCGGAATATTTAAACAAGGTTTCACCGATTCCATAGCGAATACATGCCCAGCCGGAATAACCGTTATGAGGATTCACATCGGATTCATCATTTTCTGCATTGAATGTCGTATCTCCGTAATAAAAAACCTTTTCTCCAGCCGAAGCTTCCTGACTGTCTGCTTTTGTCGCCTGATCGTTTCCTCCACATCCTGCAAGATTCCCTGTTACCATACATGCAGCAAGTAAAAGTACGCTTGCTTTTTTCAGTAAATTTCTTTTATACATCTTTTTCTCCCTTTCGCCTATCTTTTATTTCTACGTGGATCCATTACGTCCCGAACCGTATCTCCCAATAGATTAAACAGCATAACCGTTATAAAAATAGCAAAACCCGGAGCCAGAATCACCCACGGAGACGTCTGAAGCATGCTCCTCCCATTACTCATCATAGATCCCCATTCAGCTGTAGGCGGAACCGCTCCCAGTCCGAGAAAGGAAAGTCCTGCGATTTCCATAATCATGGTGCCAATATCCAGAACCCCTGTAATCAGAACAGGCCCGGCAATATTAGGAAGTATATGCTTCCATATGATTTTTCCTGTACCGGACCCGGCCAGTCTGGCCGCATCGATAAAAGGTGTCTTTTTAATGGCCATCACCTGACTTCTTGCAATTCTTGCATACTTTGGCCAGGATATACAGGCAAGTGCGAAAATGGCGTTGATCACACCTCCCCCGGTCACACCGGCAACAGCAATCGCAAATACCATCCCTGGGAACGCAAGAAATATATCTGAGATTCGCATGAGAATGGTATCCGTTTTTCCACCCTGATATCCGCAGATTACTCCGATGACCGTTCCAACGATCATAATCACCAGTACCAACAAAAGAGAAGAAAAAATGGTCGTCTGCCCTCCCATAATCACGCGGGAAAGCATGTCTCGTCCATAACGATCTGTACCAAGCAGATGCTCCTTTCCCGGTGGCTGCAGCGCAATTCCAAGATTCTGCGCATAGGGATCATAAGGTACGATATATCTGGCAAATATAGCTCCCAGAAGTACCAGTCCCACCAATATCGTAAGAATGATACATTTTTGTTTTGTATAATTTTTCTTCATACTCATTCTGCTTCCTCCTGTTCCACACGAATTCTGGGATCCAGGTAACAGTAGATGAGATCTGTCACAAGATTGACCACCACATAGATGACCGCCATCCAGATCACATAAGCCTGAATGACCGGATAATCACGGGTTGTTATGGCATCCACTGCCATCTTTCCTACTCCATCCCACATAAATATGGACTCCACAATGGCAGTTCCTCCAAGAAGAGAGCCGATGGATAAGGCAAGAAGTGTCACAATCGTCAGCATGGAAGCTTTCAATACACTGAAATAGAGGATTCTGTTTTCCTGTATTCCTCTGGCCCGTGCTCCCTGCACATAATCTTTTCCCAGTTCTTCCAACACGGTAGCCCGAATCTGCCTTGTATATTTTGATGCCATGGCAAGGGTTAACGTCAACGTAGGCAAAACAATGCTTTTCCATCCCTGGTTATTTCCCATAACAGGAAACCATCCCAGTTTCAGAGAAAAAAAGTAGATCAGCAACAGGGAAATAAAAAAGTTCGGCAGAGAATTCCCTATAAAACTGAAAAATCGTATCATGTAGTCGGTAAACCGGTTTTGCTTCACGGCTGATAAAATTCCAAGAGGAATCGAAATCAGCACAGTCAACAATACAGAGGTCATTGTCAATGCAATCGTGGCCGGCAGTTTTGACAGAAATGTACGAAATACCGGCTGACCGGATATATAAGACACTCCCATATCTCCCGTAAGTACCCCTCCAAGCCATCTTATGTATTGTTCCGGCAAAGGCTTATCCAAACCAAGTTCGGCTCTCACCGCTTCCTTCTCCTCTTCGGACATTACACCTCCTGTATTCTGCTCCATTACATCCACTGCATCCATCGCAGAAGACTGCATCAAAAGAAAAGAAAGAAATGTAATTCCTAATAGAATCGGAATCAACTGCAGTAATCGGTTCCTGATATATTTTTTCATTTTCTTATTCCCTTTTTTCATATTACTTTTTGATTGTTATTATTATAACAAAAGCAAAATAGCTGTACAACCCTACCCAGGGGTTATGCAGCTATTCTTTTTTCTTCCTTATCTATTCCATTTTTTCATAGTTTTCCTGTTTTTCTTTCAGAGCATTCTCCACAAATTCCACAAATGCAGACGCATATTTCCCAAGAACCTCCCCGGAACGAATCAGATATCCGAACAGCACCTGATTATCTTCCTGCTTCAGAGGGATTCCTGTATGAAGCAGCTGATTTTCATCACTGGTCAGATAGTTTCCACTGATATTGGCCAGCCTGCTTCTGGTAAGCATACGTTCCATAATATAATCACTGTTTGTAACCACTGCTACGTTCATATTTGTAAGCGTATTTTCTTCCTCATCCTTTATTTTCCAGTAACTGTTATCCATAAATTCATCCCGATAACACTGGATGAAACGCAGTTCCTTCAAATCTCCGGCACTGATTTTCTTTTCTTTACACAGAGGATGCTCTTTTCCCAGATACAGCATGGCTTCCACATTCACAAGGGGAACAAACTCCAGCTGATTTCGATTCAGATCATACAGAAAATCGGCTTCCTGACTTCCCATTACATAAACAAATCCTGCATCGTCTTTTCCTTCTCTTACCCGCCGCATGATTTCCTGTACGTTGGTCGCATAAATGTGGCAATGAAGGTCTTTTTCATAATTTTGATTATAGAATTCTACAAATCGATTTGCCAGCCAGGAACTGGGCGTAAAGGAGATATTCAGCCATTGTGCTTCTCCCTGCTTGGCAAAATCCTCCAACGCCCCTACTTCTTCCATAATTTTGCAGGCATATTGATATACATGCTTTCCCTGTGCGGTCAACTCAATTCCTCTGGATTTTCTCGTAAAAAGACTGGCACCCACGGTTTTTTCCAGCGCTTTTATAGCCTTGCTCACATTGGACTGTGTGGTGTACAGAATCTTGGCTGCTTCGCTGAAAGAGCCCACATCCGTACATACAACAAAATATTTTAACTGTTTGAAATCGATCACTTATTCACTCTTTCTGCCGCAAAGCATAAACATAGGCGTCGGATTATAGAATTCATCCCGCTCCAGATACACACGACGGCTCACACCGAGATCTATGGAAAACTCCTGGAATCCCATTTTCCCCAGCACATCCAGATCCCATGCCGGACGGTCATACGTACTGATCGGAAGCTGCCGTTTCAGTTCCTCACATTCCTGCATCATTTCATCGCCTAACGTATGATGTGCATGATTTTCCGGCAGCGCATCCGTATCGGAAAAATCAGAAGCCCCATAATTGGCATCAAAATTCAGGAGGATTCCTCCCGGCTTCAGCACACGTTTCCATTCTTTATACGCCACATCTGCATAAGGCAACGTCCAGGTAAGATTTCTGGAAATTACCACATCAAAGGCAGCATCGGCAAATTCCAGTTTTTCTGCATCCATCACCAGAAATCTGCAGTCGACTCCTTCTTCTTTTGCCAGCTTTTTGGAATTGACTACCATTTCCGGTGTAAGATCCGTGCCAGTCACATCATATCCCTGTTTTGCAAGAAGAATGGAAAAGAAGCCGGAACCGCATCCCACATCCAGAATCCTCAGTTTCCTGTCTGTTGGAATCTGTCTCTGAATTTCTGTCAGCCATCTTCCTGCAAGAGGACTTTTTAATTCTGCTCTTCGCTGTTCCAGAAAACTGTCACTTCGTTTTGTCCAGTATTCTGTAATTCGCTCTTTTCTGTCATCAAAGTTCCGAACAATTCTGCCATACGCGATCATCGGACCTTCTTTGAGTACCTGAAGAGAACCGGTCTGATACAAAATGACTCCGTCAAATTCTGCGCGACAGGTTTCCAGACAATTGCCTTCATAATCCCGTACTTCTCCGAGCACTTCCCGGGCAACAATCATATCTCCCGGCTTCTTTCGCGGATACCAGCAGCCGCCATAGGAAGCAGCCTGATACTGTACATCCACAACATCCAGAGGATAATATTTTCTGTAATCTCTTTGTCCCTGGTAAATTCCAAGGGCACAAAGAATATTTCTCACATCTCTTCTGTCTGAACGTACTTCTTCCATTGTCCAGGCACCCATACCTCCACGTTCCAGAAGAATACTTGGAATTCCTGCCGATGCTGCATAATTATAGGCTCCGCCCGTTCCTACCATAGAGCGTACCATGTAAGGTACATCCACCTGCTCTGCCATTTTTCTTGACATTGCTACGACTGCTTCCTCTGCTTTGCCTGCATAATACACATAAGGCGTCAATTCCTCATAATCATCTCCACAGTGAAGATCCATATAAAAATCTGCCAGTGGAAAAATCTCACTGGATATGGCCCATGCCAGCTGTTGTGTCGGTGTTCCTTTGGGATCCCCCGGAAATTCCCGGTTGAGATTTAACTGATCCGCTACGCCAAGACTTCCTCCTCTGCACTCAAATCCTTCTCTGTTTATCACCTTTACAATGATCACTGTACCATTGATTTTTTTCGGATTCAATTCCTGTGACAGTTCAATGGCAGCCTGAATCCCCACATATTCTCCTGCATGGACACCAGCCGTTACCAGCATCGTTTTTCCAGGACAGGTTCCATGAAGAATGGATACAGGAAGTGGAAACCTTCCGCCTGCCAGATGGACCCATCCATGAAAGGTTTCTCCCGGTTTTACCCGGATGCTTCCCAGGACAAAATCTTTTGCTTTCTCACAGGTAATCATAAACATAGGAGTAGAACCGTAATTCAGCTTTTCCTCCTGACTCCACACCTGTTTCCAGATATCCGGATCTGTCTTTACAGAAGCAAACCCTGTTTTTTTCAATATTTTCTCATCCCAAAGAGGACGATTTCTTGCAGAAAGAGGCATCTCAAGGGCAATCTGTTCCATCGTATCAATATCTGTACAAAGGTAATGATCCTCCATACAGCTCGCTTCTACATTCTTTCTATCCTGCTCATAAGCTTCTCTTTTTTCTTCATCATAAAGATACCCGTACCAGTTGGCATCAAAATTCAACAGGATTCCACCCGGTTTCAGGACACGAAACCATTCCTTATATGCCTGCTCCGGTTTCTCCAGATTCCAGGTCAGATTTCTGGAAATCACCACATCAAAAACAGCATCTTCAAATTCCAGATTCTGTGCATCCATTCGATAAAACTGGATTCTGTGTCTGAATTCTCCTGCATTTTCTCCTGCTTTTTCCAGCATCTCCGGTGTATAATCCACAGCAGTTACAGAATATCCGGCTTCTGCCAGAATTCTTGGGAAGAATCCCGGACCGGTTCCCACATCCAGGATTTTTATTTCTTCTTTTGAAACAGGGGGAAATTCTTTTTCCAGGACCTGAAGCCATGCCTGCTTCTGCATTCCTTCCAGTTCTTTTTGATTGACTTCTGAATATCCTTCTACTCTCGTACTCCAATAGGATTCAATTCGATCCAGCATTTTTTCCATATGTAAAGACCTCGCAGCTTCTTTTCTCTTTTTTAGCTTTTTATTAGTTACACTTTATCAGACTCAAGTGTATTCCACAAGCCCCGTGGGGGGATACAAAAATGGCTGTACAGGTTTTTCTCTGCCTGTACAGCCATTTTCTTACACTTCTGCAATTACTTCCACTTCACAAAGTACATTCTTTGGAAGTGTTTTCACTGCAACACAGGAACGTGCCGGTTTTCCTGTAAAATATTTTCCATAAATTTCGTTAAATGCTGCGAAATCTCCCATATCAGCCAGAAAACAAGTTGTTTTCACTGCCTTTTCATAGCTGCTTCCTGCTGCTTTCAGAACTTCTCCCAGATTTTTCATCACCTGCTCGGTCTGTCCTTCAATGGTCGTTGCTGTTACATCTCCTACTGCAGGATCAATGGCGATCTGTCCGGATGTGTATACCAACCCATTTACGATCATTGCCTGTGAATACGGTCCGATTGCTGCCGGTGCTTTTTCTGTACTTACTATTTTCATCTGCAATTTCCCCTTTCTGTCTTATTCTGTCCATTATACTTTTTCCTGTCACATCGGTCAAGACTGATTCCAGAACTGTTCCAGTTTTTCTTTCTCATCTTCCAGTGAACACACCTGGTGATCGCTCCATTCCAGAGGGAACAATGCCCGATAAGCAGATTGCAGGAAGCGATCATCCAACAGAAGAATCACACCCCTGTCTTTTTTTGTCCGTATGACACGGCCCGCTGCCTGAAGTACTTTATTCATTCCCGGATAGCGGTAAGCATAATCAAACCCGGAATGCTTCCTCTCATCATAATAATTTTTTAAAATTTCCCGTTCCTGTCCGACTTGTGGAATTCCCGTTCCGACTACAATGGCCCCAATGAGTTTTTCTCCGGTCAGATCAATTCCTTCGGAAAAGATTCCTCCCATGACACAAAATCCAATCAGGGGTTTCTCATTTTCCTCTTCAAATCTTCCCAAAAATTCTTCCCGCTCTTTTTCACTCATGGTACTCTTCTGAAGCATACATTCCAGCTCCCGGCTTTCTTCCAGACTTTCGTAAATCGCATATACCTCCTGCAGCATACGATAAGAAGGAAAAAATACCATATAATTTCCTTTTCTGGCTGCGGCCGTCTGACAGATATACCGGGCAATTTTCCTGTACTCTTCCTGCCCTCTTCTGGTATATCGGCTGCTTACATCCCGGGCAACCAGCAACTTTCGATTTTCTTTTGGAAAAGGAGAACGGGCACAGATGGCATAATCATCCTCTCTTGTACTGAACAAGGAACGATAATATCCCATGGGCACCAAAGTAGCTGAAAAAAATACAGCTCCCCGCCCTTTATTCAGGCATTCCTGAAGATTCACACTGGGATTCACACAAAAAAGCGTAATATAAAAACGGTTTTCTGCTCCATGATGGGTATAGATCACATAATTTTCATCCAGAAGATCATACATATTCAGGAAATGCCGCACCTGAAAGGAAAATTCCAGAACTGCCTTACGGACCTCTTTTTCCCGATCCTGTTCCAGAAAATTCTCCATTTCACCCAGCAGATTCATCAGCTGCATGGAAAATGCGCTGATACTGTCCAGCACTTCATATTCTTCACATTCTCTTTTGTATTCCAGAAGCATCCGATTGCATTTCTCCAGCAGCTTTTCCAGTTTTCTGCTTTGATTTTTCACTGTTTTTTTTACTTCCAGAAAATCCTCTTTGCACAAAACAGCACTGTACATCCTGCGTCCACGTTCTACAAGATTATGCGCCTCATCAATCAGAAACAGATAATCCCCTTTTCCTCCCTCTCCGAAAAACCGGCGCAGATATACATTGGGATCAAATACATAATTATAATCACAGATCACTGCATCCACCCAGGTTGCCGTATCCAGACACATCTCAAACGGGCAGACCTTCCACTTTTCTGCCTGTTCCAGCAAACACTCTCTGTCATAAGTACTTGCTTCTGTCAGCAATTCATAAACTGCATCATTGACCCGATCATAATGGCCTTTTGCATAAGGACAGCTTTCCGGATTACAGTCTACCTCTTCACAGAGACACAGTTTTTCTTTTGCTGTGATGGTCAAGGTTTTATAGTTCAGCCCGTTTTCTTTTAAGACAGCAAACGCTTCCTCTGCCACTGTTCTTGTGATAGTCTTCGCAGTCAGATAAAAGATCTTATCTCCATATCCCTCTCCTACTGCACGTACTGCCGGAAACAAAGCGGCCATGGTCTTGCCGATTCCTGTAGGAGCCTGAATAAACAACTGCTTTCCTGCCAAAAATGTGTGATAGACCCCTGCAGTCAGTTCTCTCTGTCCCTCTCTGTAAGGGAATGGAAATTCCAGTCCCTGCATGGAATCTCTGCGTTTTTCCCTTTGTTTCTGCTGAAAACAGGCCCACTTATAATACTGTGCCAACAGATCTTCAAACCACTGATTCAGCCATGCCATCGAGAGTTCTTCTGTAAAACGCCGGATTTGCTCGGATTCCAGATGACAGTACGTCATCCGGACAGCAATGGTTTCTGCATGAATCTGCCGTCCGTAAATGCAAGCATAACACATAGCCTGTGCTTTATGTACAGGTATTGGTTCCTGCAGATAATCCAGATCCAGATAAACACCCTTGATTTCATCTATGGTTACATTTTCCCCTTCTGTCAGAATTCCGTCTGCCCTTCCTTCCAGACAAATGATAAAACTCTCATATTCTTCTTCCCATGTAAGCGGAACTTCTGCCTGATAGCCGATTCCCATCTGCTTTTGTATTTTTCTGTGTATTCTGCTTCCTTTCTGCATCGCATCCCGATCCTGGGAAGCCGTCCTTCGATTATCCAGATCTCCGCTTCGCAGAATAAATTCCACCAGATTGCGTACAGAAATCCTGATTTTTTCTTTCTTCTTTTTTAATTCATCCATAATCAGCATTTTACCACGAACCTGTGTTCCTGTACAGAGATGCATAAAAAAGAAAAAGGAAGTCCACCTTATGATGGAATTCCTTTTTCTTTTTTATGTATCTCTGAAATTATGCCACTGCATACTGCTGTAAAAATTTATCAAATCTGTCATCATGGCCGTTGCATCTTACTGTCAAAGTTCGAGTTAAATCCAGGCTAAATACACCAAGAATAGATTTCGCATCAACTACTACTCTGTTGTAAAAAACATCAATATCAAAGTCACATCTGCTGGCTGCATTTACAAATTTCTGCACATCGCTTACTTCAAACAGCTTAATCTGGCGTTCTACCATAATCTCACCTCTCCTTTTTCAGAAAACAATCTACCTGACAGTACTTCTCAAGGCTTTCTTGCTTCTTTTATTTTAGGCGTATTATGACAGCAATCAGGGAATTTGTCAATCCTTGCCGCGCATCAGCTGAAATCCCTTGAAAACCCATGGTTTTTGTAGGATTTCACCATTCACGCAAAAATATCATTTCTGTGAATGTATAAAATCACAACAGGCTCTCTGACCACTTTAGCGTACTACTAAAACAGAACGCAAAATCCACAGACTTTTCGCAAAATTTTTGTCACACTTTCTCACGATATCCTTTATGCTTTTGGCAGATACTGCACGCCTTCGCTCAGATATTCATTTCTCACTTCTGCAAATTTTCCTGCATCTACCAGTGCAGCCAGTTCCGGTTCCAGAGGCATTTTTGCCATAACAGGAACATTCAGTTCTGCTCCTACTGCATCCACCTTGCTCTCTCCAAACACATGAATTTCTTTTCCACAGTCCGGACATTTCACAAAGCTGTAGTTTTCTACCAGTCCGGCTACCGGAATCTTCATCATCTCAGCCATATTATAAGCTTTCTTAACAATCATACGAACCAGATCCTGCGGAGAAGTAACAATTACCACACCATCTACCGGAAGAGACTGGAACACAGTCAGAGGTACATCTCCTGTTCCCGGAGGCATATCTACAAAGAGATAATCCAATTCTCCCCAGATTACATCTGTCCAGAACTGTTTTACCATATTTGCCAGGATCGGCCCTCTCCAGATAACCGGTGTTTCTTCCTGCGGCAGGAGAAGATTGATGGACATAATCTTAATATCATTCTCTGTCAGCATTGGATAAATGCCGTTGTCATCTGCCTGGGCAGCACCTTTGAGTCCATACATTCTCGGAATGGAAGGTCCTGTAATATCTGCATCCAGGATTCCCACGCGATATCCTCTTGCAGCCATTTCGTTTGCCAGAGATGCCGTTACAAAGGACTTTCCAACGCCTCCTTTGCCGCTGACTACACCAATTACTTTCTTAACATCTGAATAAGCATTCAGCTGCTCTTTTGGAATGCCGCCTTCCTTTGCATGGCTGCATCCTTCACAGCTTTTTTTGTCGCAGCTCTTGCTGTCACATTGTTTCTTTTCTTCGCTCATTATTTTTTCCTTTCCCGGATGATTATTTGATAAATCGATCAATCGCTTTATTCAGCTCATCCAACGCTTCTTTATCCCCACTTTCCACTGCATCTACAATGCAATGTTCAATATGATCCTGGAGAATTACTTTTCCCGTATTATTGAGGGCTGCCTTCACCGCCGAAAGCTGGATCAGTACCTCCGTACAATCTCTGCCCTCTTCCACCATACGTCGAATAGACTCCAGGTGTCCGATTGCCCGGGATAAACGGTTCAGCACAGCTTTCGTATGGGTATGGCTGTGAGTATGGCTGTGAGTAATGACCGTTCCATCCTCCAGCGTATGTGTATGTTTTTCCTCCATATCTGCACCTCCCCGTACTTTTTCCATTATAGCAAACTGTGTAAAAAAAGCAATCTTTTGTCATATCTCAGAAAATGTATATCTCTGATGAATATCGGATGTCATGACATCAAAAACAAGGCTTCCGTCTTCCTTTACTGTTTTTTCCAGACGGAATTCCTTCTCGGAGGCAAACTTTGATTTCAGCCATTCTTCCGGGTCTTCCAGCTGCATTTCCTGAATAAAGTTGTCTCTTGTATGGTTCCCCGGACATTGATTAAATATTTCATGGATTACTTCATATTCTTTCATCATTTCTTTTCTTTCCTTTCGCTGGTTTCTGAACCTTATTTATCCACTTTCTATCATTCTACCATATTCGGAAAAATTTGTACGGAATTTTGTCGAAATTTTATATTTTTTTAAAAAAACAAATTGCCAAGGATTCATAAATGTCGTATCATGTTATTTAACATAGAAGGAGGATTTCAAAATGCAACTATTAGAAGAACGTATCCTGAAAGACGGTACGATAAAACCGGGAAACATTCTTAAAGTAGACAGTTTTCTGAATCATCAGATGGATATTCCGTTTATTAATGAACTGGGAAAAGAATTCAAACGCAGATTTTCTGATGCCCCGGTCAATAAAATCCTTACTATAGAAGCTTCCGGCATCGGTATTGCCTGTCTGGTTGCCCAGCACTTTCATGTTCCTGTTGTATTTGCAAAAAAAGCGCAGAGCTTAAACCTGGATGGGGAAATGTATTGTACAAAAGTTCAGTCTTTTACCCATAAAAAAGTTTACGATGTGATTTTATCGAAGAAATTCTTAAACGCAGACGATCACGTCCTGATCATTGATGATTTTCTGGCGAACGGCTGTGCCCTTCACGGCCTTATGGAAATCGTAAAAGAATCCGGTGCAGTTCTGGAAGGAGCTGGTATTGTAATCGAAAAGGGATTTCAGAATGGCGGTGATAATCTCCGTGCAAAAGGTATTCGGGTAGAGTCTCTTGCTATTATTGATTCCATGACGGATGATTCTGTTGTATTCCGCAAAGACAACTGGGAAGCCTGAATTTCCAGCGTACCAAAAAAGAAGAACTGCGTTTACCTTTCTGTATCCTCAGTTCTTCTTTTTTTATATCAGTTTCTTCCGGTTTTCTGCAATCTCCCGATTTTTTTCTTCCTGGTATCCGATTTCGGCTTCTTTCTCCCAGATAATTCTCTGCCTTGCGATTCTTGCACGGGCTGTTTTCCTCTTCCGCTCTCTGAGGATGTGAATTCTACACAGACAGGCTCCAAAGCACAATCCTGCCAGAAGCCCGGCTCCGGCTCCGATTCCCGCTATTTTCCTGTTCCACCTGTATCCTTCCTGTTTTTCAGGCTTCTCCTGCTGCACTTGTACTTCTGCTTGTTCTTCTGCCTGCTGTTCTTCTGCTTGCTGTTCTTCTGCTTGCTGTTCTTCTGCCTGCTGCTCTTCCGCTTCTTGCTCTTCCGTTAACAATTCTTCTTCATAAGGAACCTGTGTTTGATAAAATGCAAACATCCTTCTTCCGTCATTGCGATCTTCACTGACTGCTGCCAGAAATTCCCCGGGACCCGTCTCACAGATTCCTTCCGGTTCTTCATTTTTTACATCTGTAAAGGGAAATGTAATTTGTGAAGATAACAACAGCTTTTTCTCTGCTATTGAATACACATTCAGATAATCTCCAATGCCCATGTGAAGTGTCATAGGAAAATTCAGAATATAATCTTCTGTCGTATGAAGATCCTGAAAGTTTGTTCCAACCGATGATCCCTGATATTCTCCCAGATTTTCAATTTCCTGAAACTGATGATCCAGAATCCGAAAACTGAATCCAGCTTCCTCATTGGTCTGAATCACATATTGATCCTGATCCGCCCGATACCCGATTCCCAGAATATTATAGGTATCACTGACTTTGATTTTTCCTTTGTACTGGAGATTTTCTCCATCCATAATAAAAAGACAACCTCTGTTTTCCGGATCATTTGCAGTATAAGGTGCTACATAAATTTCCTTTCTGGAAGGATTGTATGCCATACCATTTCCGTGCTCCCAATTTGTCTCCTTCTTTCGCATTGCCAGAGAAAACGGCGTCACCGGATTTCCCTGACTGTCTGTATTATTTCTGTAATAAGCCGATACTGTATCCGGAAGGTCTTCCTCGTCACTGGTATTTTCAATACATATAATATAATCCTCGGTTGCACAGACAGACTGGAGGACACCTTGCGGTGTCAGCAGTTCTTCCTCATAAACCTTTTCCCATGTAAGATTTTCAAATGCAGACGCTTCTGAAATTCCTCCGAAACAGGGACTGGCAGCCGCAGCAAGCAACCCTGTTCCCATTCCGATTCCTGTAAGTAGTCTGGCTGCATTCCTAATGCTCGTATCCTTTTTTTCCATAATTCTATACTTTTCTATTACTTTTTTTGTTCGGATGCCCATCTGTCCCATTTTCTATGGGCTGTTTCAGAAAGCTTGCCCGCATAATCGCATTCTGTCCATACTTTTTTCTTATTTTATCCACTGCCTGATCGACTTTTTCCAGTTTTTCATAATCTGTTTTATCAAACAAAGACAGTTGTCTTCCGGATTCCTCTCTCGAAACACGGCTCATACGCACACCCAGCAGTCGGATGGGGCTTCCGTCCCATAGCTCATCAAAAAGCCGACAAGCCTGCGCATGCAGTTCCGATGTAATGTTCGTTGGAGCGTGCAAGACGGTCTGATGAGACACCGTATTCAACTCAAAGTTTTTAATCGAAACCGATATGATTTCTCCCTTCATACCATCCCTTCTCAGACGTGCTCCAACGGTTTCACACAAGGACAGAAGCACCATCTTTGCAGTCCCCTCATCCGTGACATCAAAAGCAATCGTAGTACTGTTTCCATATCCTTTGTTGTCTTCCGGAATCGGTTCTACCACCTGACTGTCTTCTCCATTTGCAAAACGCCAGATGGCCTCTCCATGTTTTTTCAGATGACAGCGCAGAATCGCCGGATCTGTCCGGGCAAGCTCCCCGATCGTATAGATCCCCAGTTTTTTTAATGTATTCTCTGTAGATTTTCCAACAAAAATCAAATCCGATACCGGAAGCGGCCACATCTTATCTTTGATTTCTTCTGGAAAAAGCGTATGTACTCTGTCCGGCTTTTTAAAATCCGATGCCATCTTTGCAAGAAGCTTGTTGCTGGAAATTCCGATATTTACCGTAAATCCAAGCTCCCTGCTTATGCGGTTTTTCAGTTTATGGGCAAAGGCAATCGGATCTCCGATCAAAGATTCCATGCCTGTCATATCCATAAACGCCTCATCAATACTGTACTTTTCCACATCTGGTGTATATTCCCGCAGCAGATTCAGAAACTGGCTGGAATACGCTTCATACATTCCATGGTGAGCAGGAACAATCGTAAGAGAAGGACATTTTCGAAGTGCATCTACGATTGGTTCTCCCGTTCTCACTCCAAACTGTTTTGCCGGAATGGATTTTGCCAGAATCACGCCCCGCCGTTTGCTTTGGTCTCCTCCTACTGCACTTGGTATTTCCCGCAGATCCAGTTCTGCCCCGTTCTGCAGACGGTATACTGCCTCCCAGGAAAGAAAGGCACTGTTCACATCAATATGGAAAATCAATGTTTTTCACTCCTAACAAAATTCCAGGAAACATTCCTGTTTTTCTTCTACATAACCAATACATGCTGCCTGTTTGGTTTCCTCCCTGCTCCTCAGTTCTTTCAAAAGCTTTTCGCCCTCTTCCTCTGGCACACTGACAAGCAATCCGCCGGAAGTTTGCGGGTCAAAGAGCAGATCTTCCATAGATTCTGCAAGCTGACCTTTCATGGAAATTTCCTTTTTACAAAACCGCTTATTCCGGTAAGTTCCCTCCGGCACAAGGCCCATCGATGCGTAATCCAGTGCATGGGGAAGTATAGGAAGTTTCTCTGTCATAATTTTCAGTGTGACCTGACTTCCCCGTGCCATTTCCATTCCATGACCTGCAAGTGAAAATCCTGTCACATCCGTACAGCTGTGTATCGTATAGGATTTTAAAATTTCTGCCGCATATTTATTCAGACAACACATGCTTTTTATCGCTGCCGCTTTGGAATCTTCTTCTGCCATTTCCGCCTTTACCGCTGTATTCACCAGACCGGTCCCCAGAGGCTTTGTAAGAATCAATACATCCCCCGGACATGCTCCGCAATTTTTCCAGATTTTATTCGGATGGACATATCCGGTAACACAAAGGCCGTATTTTGGCTCCTCATCATTGATGGAATGACCGCCTGCCAGCACAGCACCTGCTTCCCGAACCTTTTTCGCGCCTCCTGCCAGAATCTGGCCCAACACTTCTGCCCCCAGACAATTGGGAAATGCCACAATATTCAGTGCCAGTTTTGGCTCCCCGCCCATTGCATAAATATCACTGAGCGCGTTGGCCGCACTGATTTGTCCGAAAGTAAATGGGTCATCCACTACAGGCGGAAAAAAATCAAGTGTCTGGATGAAAGCCATATCCGGCGAAACTCTGTATACAGCCCCATCATCAGAAGTTTCTACTCCCACGAGCAGATTCTCATCTTCAAATACCGGAAGTTTTCCCACAAGCTGAGATAAAATATCCGGTGCAATCTTTGCAGCACAGCCTGCACTTTTTGCAAACTGCGTCAATCTGATTTTTTGGTTTGTTTCTTCTCTTTTCTCCATTTTCAAATTCTGCCTCCATTTACAACGTAATCTGCACTTCTACCGGACAATGATCAGAACCGAACACATCGGTGTGAATCTTTGCAGATACCAGTTTCTCCTGCAAACGATTGGAGACACAGAAATAATCAATACGCCATCCGGCATTCTTCTCTCTTGCCCGGAATCGATAGGACCACCACGAATAGATCCCTGTCTCTTCCGGATAAAAATAGCGGAAGGTATCCGTAAAACCAGAGTCCAGTAATTCCGTAAATTTATTTCTTTCTTCCTCTGTAAACCCTGCATTATGCCGGTTTGTTTTCGGGTTTTTCAGATCAATTTCTTTATGTGCCACATTCAGATCTCCACAGAATATCACCGGTTTCTTTCGATCCAATTCTATAAGATAAGCCCGGAATGCATCTTCCCACTGCATACGATAGTCCAGACGAGCCAGTTCATTCTGTGAATTTGGTGTATAGCAAGTGATCACATAAAAATCCTCATACTCCAGTGTGATCACTCTTCCCTCCTGATCATGCTCCTCGATTCCCAGACCATAAGACACCTGTATCGGTTCTTTTTTTGTAAATATGGCAGTTCCGGAATACCCTTTCTTCACTGCGTAATTCCAATAGGCATAATAACCCTCCGGTGCAAAATCAATCTGTCCTTCCTGGAGTTTTGTCTCCTGCAGGCAGAAAAAATCTGCATCTGCCTCTTTAAAATATTCCAAAAATCCTTTCTGAACGCAGGCACGCAGCCCGTTCACATTCCAGGATATCAACTTCATCTTCGGTCTTCCCCCTGTTCTTTTTATTTTCTGTTTTACCTCTTTCATCAAAATATTATACACTATTTTCTGCTCTCTGCGAACAAATCGATCGAAAAAGTTCTGAAAACATCTTTACGAATACCCAAAAAAGAGTATATAATAGTTACCGTATTTCAAAACTAACGAATTCTGAAGAAAAAAGGAGAAAAACAATGGGTGGAATCTTTGGAGTAGCTTCTAAATCCAGTTGTACGCTGGATCTGTTTTTCGGAACTGATTATCATTCCCATCTTGGAACACGCAGAGGCGGTATGGCAGTTTATGGAAAGAACGGTTTTTCCCGTTCCATTCACAATATTGAAAATACACCATTCCGTACAAAATTTGATCGAGATCTGGACGAACTGGAAGGAACTCTTGGAATCGGATGTATCTCCGATAATGAACCACAGCCTCTTCTGGTACAGTCTCATCTGGGAAGCTTTGCTATTACAACCGTAGGAAAAATCAATAATATGGATGAGCTTGTTGACATTTCTTATAAAAACGGCTGTACACACTTTCTCGAAATGAGTGGCGGTAGTATTAATCCAACTGAGATGGTTGCTTCCCTGATCAATCAGAAATCCTCTCTTGTAGAAGGCATTCAGTATGTACAGGAAATCGTGGATGGTTCCATGACACTCCTGGTATTGACACCGAAAGGAATTCTGGCTGCCAGAGACCGACTGGGACGTACACCGATCGTCATTGGAAAAAAAGCAGATGCCTACTGTGCATCCTTTGAAAGTTTTGCGTATCTGAATCTTGGTTATGAAACAGAACGGGAACTGGGTCCTGGAGAAATCGTATTCATCACTCCGGAAGGTGCAGAAACTCTGTCAAAACCCGGAGAAGAAATGAAGATCTGTTCCTTCCTGTGGGTCTATTATGGTTATCCGACCTCCACTTACGAAGGAATCAACGTAGAAGAAATGCGTTATGAATGCGGAAAGAAACTTGCTCAGCGTGATGCAGACAGAGAATATGTAAAACCGGATCTGGTTGCCGGTGTTCCTGACTCCGGTATTGCGCATGCCATCGGTTATGCAAATGAATCCGGTATTCCGTTTTCCCGTCCTTTCATTAAATATACCCCAACATGGCCGCGTTCTTTTATGCCTACCCATCAGAGTCAGCGAAATCTGATTGCCCGCATGAAACTGATCCCGGTAGAGGCACTGATCAAAAATAAGAGTCTGCTCTTAATTGATGACTCCATTGTCCGTGGAACACAGCTCCGTGAGACAACAGAATTTTTATATAATAGTGGTGCAAAAGAAGTTCATATTCGTCCGGCATGTCCGCCGCTTCTGTTCGGCTGCCCGTATCTGAACTTTTCACGTTCCAAATCAGAGATGGATCTGATCACCCGTCGGATTATCGCAGCACGTGAAGGAGAGAATGTATCGGAAGAAATCCTGGCCGATTATGCAAATCCGGATTCTCAGAACTATAAAGAGATGCTGGAGGAAATCGAAAAACAATTAAACTTCACAACCCTTCATTATCATCGTCTGGATGATCTGACTGCATCGATCGGTATCCGTCCATGTAAATTGTGTACCCACTGCTTTAACGGAAAAAAATAAGCGTAAAAAAGAAGGTCTGACAGACCTTCTTTTTTACGCTTATTTCAACAAATAAACCTCTGCATTGTAGACTCCATACTGATTTGCTCTGTCATGGTCATTCACAAACACATCGATTCGTTTGCCTTTAATGGCACCGCCGCAATCTTCTGCCGTGAAAATGTGACCATTCATGATTACTTTTGTTCCATATGGTATCACAGATGGATCGACTGCGATCGTATCGCCTTCAACCAACGGCGCTCCTGTAGAAGTAACACCTGCCCATTCATCGTTGCAGCAGGAACCACTGCAGTAATGTGTAATTTTAAACGTTCCAAGAGAATCTCCATACTGAAGAATGGATGCATTCACTTCTGAAATATCACTTCCATAAATACCACTGACCTGCATTTCATCCTCAAGAACACGTACTGCCCATACTGCATTTGCAGTATTCACCATTCCCCGTACAATTCCTTTTGATGTACTCATTGCTTCAATGGTCTGTCCATCTCCTGCATACATGACCACATGGTATATATACCCGTTCTTTGCATAAAAAATCAGATCTCCAGGCTGTGCATCTTCCACCGGAATCTTGGTTCCGTACTGTGCCTGATCTTCTGCTATACGGGGAAGTGCGTATCCATACTGTGCATAAATACTCTGCACAAAGCCAGAACAGTCTGCACCTTCTGTCAGACTGGTTCCTCCCCATACATAAGGATTTCCGATAAACTGACTTGCAAATTCCAGAACGGAACTGCGGATTTCACCATTTGGCACACCGGATTTCACCGATGTCATCGTGTAATAACACGCTTCATTTTCCTCCGGTTTTACCAGCTCTTTCGCTGTTTTAAAATTTTCTTCTCCTGCTTTTTTTACCTGGGCAGTTACAACTTTACCGTTCCATTCATCTGCCGCATCCGCTGCTTCTTTCGAAAACAGGCTGCTTACCTCTGTTTGTGACTGCAAGGCAGCAGCTGCTGCAATCGCTTTGGCAAAAAGATTCCTCTCCTCTTTCTCCTGCTCTTTCTTGTCTGTTTTCAGAGCATCGTTCTTCACAAATCCACGGACATTTCCAGATTCCACATATACATAATCATCTTCTTCATCTGCCAGAACATAGCAGAGATCATTCTGGTTCATCATTCCTACTGCCCGGCTGTCTGCATTTTTATCTTCATAAATTTCTGTCTGATTTTCCATACACAAAGCATAAACCTTATCGACTACTGTTTTTCTTACAGTAGAACGGGTATGCAAAAATGCCTGATTCTCTTCAGCCGGTACAATTTCTTCGGCCTCTGTAAGCAGATATTCGATTCCCTTATATGATTTCTTACGTTTCTTTGCTTCTTTTTTCGCCTGCTTTTTCATTTCTGCGACTCTATCATCGGCTTCCTCGCCTTTGATCACCTGCTCTTCTTTTACAAAACCACGAACCGTTCCGGACTCTACATAGAGCCATCCGTTTCCTTCTTCCTGAATGATATAGCAAACACCCTTTTCCGGAAGTTTGCCAATTTCTCTTGCGGAATCTGTCATCTCTTCCACAATGGAAACTGCCTCACGGGCAAATGCATATTTTTTTCCAATTGTCCAGAAACGAAAATCTTCTACCATTTTCGGCAAAGAAACGATTTGCTGCTGTCCGATCAACTGGTCGTTGGTAAGGGTACCCTGCGTTGTCTCATTCGACTCTTCCGGATTCTTCTGGGTCTCATTAGCATCTTCCGGTGTTTCTGGCACACTTGGTACTTCCGGTACATCTGGTTCTTCCGGTGTATCCGGTTCTTCCGGTGTATCCGGTTTCTCCGGTGTATCCGGTTCTTCCGGTACATCCGGTTTCTCCGGTGTGTCCGGTTCTTCCGGTACATCCGGTTTCTCCGGTGTGTCCGGTTCTTCCGGTACATCCGGTTCTTCCGGTACATCCGGTTTCTCCGGTGTGTCCGGTTCTTCCGGTACATCCGGTTTCTCATACTCCGGATTTTCTTCGATTACAGGATTGCTGCCTTCTATGATCACATACCCATCTTCCAGTACATAACGATACCCATCTGGCAATACATATCCGGTAGCCTGTTCATATTCTTCCGGTGTCATCGGTTCCAAAATTCCTATTTCTTCTGAACCGCCAGTTTCTGCTGACTGAGTTTCTTTTAAATCTTCTGACGGAGTCTCAATATTACTGCTGGATGTATGAATTTCTTCTGCTGCAAATGCCACCGATGGCATCAACATGGAAATGGTTACAGCAATAGCAAGCAATTTTTTTACTTCTTTTACTTTCAATTCTGTCCCTCCCGTTGCATTCTTTCTCATTCATTACCATACCACAAAATGGGAAAAAAATAAAGGATTATGGCGCAATTCATCTTCCACCATAATCCTTTGTTGTTTAATAATCCGTTTTTTGATAAAAATGTCCTTCCAGAAAATCTGTTTTAATGACATTAATAAATGCATTTGGATCTGCTTTGCGCACACGATTAACCAATATCTTCGCTTCTGTACTTGATACTACCGAATACAGCATTTTCCTTTTTTCATTGGAGTAACAGCCGGTGGCCGCAAATTCCGTTGCACTGTGATTTGTGACTTCATAAATCTTCTGATACACTTCATCCGGATGATCCGTCACAATAAACAAGGTTTCTTTCTTATATGCCGTATGAAGCATATGGATCATCTGTGTGGAAGCAAACTGGAAAATAATGGAATACAATGCCTTGTCCCATCCAAAGAGGATTCCGGCGATTGCCAGCACACATCCATTCCCCATAAGAATAAAGTTCCATACATCCTTATTCTTTTTCTGTGCAAAATAGATGGCGATAAAATCGGTTCCGCCTCCGCTGGTACCTCCAATCAGACAGAGACTCACAGCAAATCCGTTAATAATCCCGCCGAAAACGGAAATCAGCAAAATATCCTGCGTGATAGGCTGACAGGGTATCACGTCAGTAAAGATACTGGTAGCCACAATGATAATCGCTGAACTGATCGTAAATTTCTTTCCGATTGCCCGAAAGCAGATGACCGTAGGTATCGAATTCAGCAACAGGTTAATCGCAGAAAACGGCACGGCAATTCCAAAAAACCTGTCAAAAATCGTCTGTAAAAGCAATGTAACTCCGTTAAACCCACCCGGATACAATCCCCCAGCTCTTACAAATGTCTTGATATTTACCGCCATAATAATAGCTCCTGCAAATCCAAGACCAAATCGTTTCACTTCTGTTTTTAAATCGAAATTTACCTTCATCTTTTCCTCATCTGTCCCTTACAGCATATGTTTACGCAATTCCTCCGGTGACTTCGGACTCAGATATGCCGGTGCAATATCAAAGACAGTCTTACATCCAGTCTGTCCTTCCTGGCTCAGACGATAAACGGCTCTTGCATAAGCCACAATAACAGAAGATGTAAATTCCGGATTGGAATCCAGTTTCAGGCTATATTCGATCACATGGCTGTTTTCTTTCTCCCATCCGGTTTTTCCTGTACGGATCACAAAACCGCCATGCGGAAGTCCTGCATGGTTTGCTTTCATTTCTTCCTGGCTGATAAAATGAACGGTTGTTTCATATTCATCAAAATAGTTTGGCATTGTTTTGATTTCATTTGTAATCCGTTCTTTATCTGCGCCTTCTTCTGCAACTACAAATACTTCACGTGTATGTTTTTCTCCTGTGGAAAGAACAGGATTTTCTCCATTTCTTACGGCAACTAAAGCTTTTTCAACCGGAATGGTATACTGTCTTGCATCCAGAACACCTTCAATTCTTCTGACAGCGTCAGAATGTCCCTGGCTTACGCCTTTGCCCCAAAATGTATAATCTTTTCCATCCGGAAGAATTGCATTTGCATACAGACGGTTCAGGGAGAACATACCAGGATCCCAGCCAACAGAAATCAGACCTACTTTTCCGCTTTCCTTTGCCGCTTTATCTACATCCTCAAAATGTTCCGGTATTCTTGCGTGTGTATCAAAACTGTCCACAACATTAAAATATTTTGCATATTCCGGTGTCTGAATCGGCAGATCTGTCGCACTTCCGCCACAAAGGATCAGAACATCGATCTCATCTTTTTTATTTACAGCTTCCTCAACGGAATATACCTTTGCAGTTTCTGTAAGAATCTGTACATCAGCAGGATTCCGGCGTGTAAATACAGCCTTCAGTTCCATATCCGGATTCTGCTTAATGGCACATTCTACGCCTCTCCCCAGATTTCCATACCCTAAAATGCCAATTCTTATACTCATCTCTTATTCACTCCTGTCAGATTATTCGCAACAGGTTCACCTCAATCCCTGTTGTGTTGTACTCAGTATAGCAAATTCTTTTTTTATATTCAATAGAAAAAGGCACAGGTAATTTCTTTTTCAAATTACCTGTGCCTATCACAATCCGAATTAATGGTGGAACAGACGGATACCTGTAAATGCCATTGCCATATTGTATTTATTGCAACATGCAATAACTGCATCATCACGTACCGATCCGCCCGGTTCTGCAATGTATTTTACACCGCTCTTGTGCGCACGTTCAATATTATCTGAGAACGGGAAGAATGCATCTGAACCGAGTGTCACATCTGCCATCTTGTCCAGCCATGCTCTTTTCTCTTCTCTTGTAAATACTTCCGGTTTTTCTTTGAAGATTTTCTCCCATGCACCGTCAGCCAGTACATCCATATATTCTTCACCGATATATACATCAATCGCATTGTCTCTGTCTGCACGACGGATTCCATCGATAAATGGCAGATTCATAACTTTCGGACACTGTCTCAGCCACCAGTTATCTGCTTTCTGGCCTGCAAGACGTGTACAGTGTACGCGGGACTGCTGTCCTGCACCGATACCGATTGCCTGTCCGTCTTTTACGAAACATACGGAATTGGACTGTGTATATTTCAATGTAATCAGAGAAATTTTCAGATCTCTCAGCGCATTTTCCGGGATTTCTTTATTTTCTGTTACAATATTGGAAAGCAGCGCATCATCAATCGGAAGTTCCTGTCTTCCCTGTTCAAACGTAACGCCATATACTTCCTTGTGTTCCAGAGGAGCCGGCTGATATTCCGGATCAATCTTGATCACATTGTAATTGCCGTTTTTCTTCTGTTTCAAAATTTCCAGTGCTTCTTCAGAAAAGCCCGGTGCGATCACGCCATCCGAAACTTCTCTTTTGATCAGCATAGCTGTATCTTTGTCACACACATCAGACAAAGCAATAAAATCACCAAAGGAAGACATTCTGTCTGCACCTCTTGCTCTTGCATAAGCACATGCCAGAGGAGAAAGCTCTCCCATATCATCTACCCAGTAAATTTTAGCCAGTGTATCAGACAGCGGAAGACCTACTGCTGCACCTGCCGGTGATACGTGTTTGAAAGAAGTTGCAGCCGGAAGTCCGGTTGCTTTTTTCAGTTCTTTTACCAGCTGCCATCCGTTAAAAGCATCCAGGAAGTTAATATATCCCGGTTTGCCGCTTAATACTTCAATTGGAAGATCACTTCCATCTGCCACATAGATTCTGGAAGGTTTCTGATTTGGGTTGCATCCGTATTTTAATGCTAATTCTTTCATCCTGCATTCTCCTTTTTTTATTTATTCTTGTTTACGATTCTTGTCTCGTATTTTCCTGTTGCAATATCAATAAAACGTACAAACAGAGAAACTTTATTGTCTGCATTCAGGCTTTCCCATACAGATTCTGTAAATGCATCGATATCATCCGGAATCGCAACCAGTTTCGGTTCCCCTTCGAAACTTGGGAGCGGATTTCCGTCATGCATATAAGTGTGAATGAAACGTCCTTCTCCTGCTACCGGATTTTCATAAGCATACGTATAGCGGTTGCAGGATTCCGGATTTCCATGATTGCTCTTTAAAATAGACATGGCATAATTATATTTTCCATCTTCGATATGCATGATACCGGAAATACGAGGAGTATAGTTCGGACCATCCGGTTCAAATTCACGACATCTTAAAGACTGTTCAAATGTAAGCTGTTTGTCCATTCCTTCATAAATTGTATCTGTCTGATCTCCGTTTGTTACGATTGTTTTATTTCCCAGCACACGAACCGGCGCATAGATAATCAGACTTGGATCTGTCAATTTGGAAGGATCAAATGCCTGTGTACGGATTCCCTCTCCTTCTTCTACGAATACACGGTTTCTGCTGTTTTCACTTCTTCCCATAATAAAATATGCAGTAACTGCTTTTGTTCCATCCTGGGATTTACCGATTACAATTCCTCTTCCAGGGTAAGCATTCTCTCTTAATTCCTGTTCCAGTGATAACATTTTCATGAATATCTCTCCTTTTTCTTTTACACCATATCGTGTGCATTTTCCATACCGGAATCTTACACTCCGGTATCATTATCCAAGATAAAGCAAAAAAGCCCCCTACCTGAACAAATACTATGCCCAGACGGTCGGCTTCATCCGCTTATACTCCCTGTGGTTTCTTCCACTTCCGTCAGTCATATAAGCATTTAAAACATATCATGGAAAGAAAAACTTGTCAATATCTTTTTCTTTTCCTTTGTTGTATCTTCTGCTGGCATTTTCTCTCCGGACAGTATAAAATATTCTTAAACACTGGATAAAAAGAAAAGAGGGCACAATCATGAGCGAAAACAGTTATCTGAATTATCAGACTATGTTATCTAAAATAAATACCTGTGCAGTAGACCTGAAACGGATCTGCCAGGAACTGGATCTGCCAGAACATGCGACAGCACTTACAGAAGTAAGCAATCGTCTGCAAAACCATGTCTTTCGCGTCGGGATCATGGGGGAATTTAAAAGAGGAAAGAGTACCGTAGTGAAGCCTCACACGACTGAAGTCGCGTGCT
>OBLI01000819.1_pt1 | contig 32374 bp, 28 predicted proteins | sample 1519701 | NCBI WGS metagenome assembly OBLI01 (sample SAMEA3663005, study PRJEB22513) | pig gut metagenome | biome: pig gut; feature: pig-associated habitat; material: faeces | place: France | collected 2012 | reverse complement strand
CCCGATTATCCTTCAAAGGAGGATTTCCTCTTCAACGAGGACGAATATTAAGGCTACGTCTAAGCCTAAACAAATTAACACCAGCGAGATGAACAGATTCTTTATTTGTTTGTCTCGTTGGTGTTTTTATGGCCACCATAGCATTCGGCATGGGTATCAACAAGCCCGATGTGCGCTACGTCATACATTACGACATTCCCAAGAGCCTTGAGGGCGACCGCCATGAGGCACCATTCTGGAACGCCGTCATCCGCCAAGCCATGATTTCCGGTTATATCTCCAAAGGCATAGAAATCTATGACCTGCTCAGCATTACGCCCGAAGGCCGCAGTTTCATGAAGTCGCCCCAAGAGTTCTGTATCACAGAAGACCGTGAGTTCAACGAATACAACGACATGGTCGGCGAAGGAATCTCCGTACTCGACGAAACACTCTTCGTCATGCTTAAGGACCTGTGCTGCCATATCGCCCGCCCACAAGCCTCCGAAACATATATCTAAAGATATATCCCATATGTTAACAAACATTAACACATAGAAGGGAGGGGTAAATGTGAAAAAACGTATAACTTTACATAGACTTCTGCGTATAGCGGTATAGACTTGTGTATGAGTTGTATAAGTTAACGCAGAGTGAATGATAAATATTAACCATATGAAAAAAAATTATTTTATGTTGCTCGTCCTGCTATGCACTACGGCAACGATGTCTGCTCAACAAGTGGACTTCACCGTGCGCGGTGGAACAAATAACGGTAGCGGCGAAGGCTGCGATAAGGCTTTCGACCATAACTTGGATACAAAGTGGTATACCGACAGAGGTGATTCTTATGTCGATATAGAAGCGTCTGAGAAAGTACGCCTTATGGGTTTTACCCTTGTAACAGCAAATGACAACGAAAAATATGGGCGTCTTCCGTACGAATGGGAGTTCTATGGCACTAATGAAGAATCAGCCCTGAATAATGAAATCAATAAATGGGATAACTGGACCAAACTCGAAAATGTCAGAAATGATAATGTCGTACAGCAAAAGAATTACACCGCTCATTATTATTCTATCAATGCACCCTCGACAGGTTATAAGTATTTCAGACTGAAATTCGTAAATAGCCCATGGCAACTCTCTGAAATTATTCCGGCTTATGCTCGGGAGTATCAGCCGCCTTACACTGCATTAGATGGCTATGGCGCAACTGGAGAGAGTTTTTATAACCTGTTTGATAACAACACAAGTTCAAAGTGGTGCCAGGGAGATTACGGAGAAGGCTCAAGTGCTGAAGATGCACTTTGGTGGGTTGTCTTCCAAACATCCTCTCCCATCGCTGTAAGTGGCTACACATTTACAACAGCCAATGATGCCAATGAACGCGACCCGAAGTCATGGACATTATATGGCTCGAATTCTGAATCAGTGCCGGGAAGGGAAGACGGCAGTTGGGTAGAGATAGACAGCAAAACAGATCAAGAGTTTACAACGGAGAGGAAAACAGACGTTCATTTCAATGTGAATATCTATACCGGGACGGAATACAAGTACTTCAAGTTAGAAATAACAAAAGTTCGCGGTGGTGATAAGACACAAATAAGTGAGTTCAAGTTGGACGGACTGGGTTATAATGACACAGAAGACAAACTGATTTGCTATCGCAGCATGGACACATGGGGGGATGGCTCAGCCTCTTATTTGTTTGATGGCAATCCGGATACGAAATTCGGAGGGGATTTTAAAGCCCTGACAGATGATCCAAGGAATTGTTCTTATGTTACTTTTGGTCCTGCGTCTGTAAAACAGATATCCATCACCGGATACAGTATGCTGGTGGCTCACGAACAGGGGAATTATGGCCGTATCCCTAAGAGTTGGACATTATATGGAAGCAATGATGGAAATGATCCGTATAGCACATGGGAAGAGATACATACAGTAACGAACGATGTACAGTTAACCAGGTCTGATTCTAAGTTTCGGACAAGAGGCTATTATCATTTAGATGCGCCTTCGAAGCCCTACAAGTATTTCAAGATAGTATTCACGGAGGTTTGTGATGGAGGCAAACTCCAATTGGCAGAACTGGTATTGTACTATCCTCATGAAAAGGTTATGACAAACTGGCTTGAACTTCGTGAGGAGACATCACCTGTCTTCTGTGGAGTTCCAACGGTCAACGACTTAAAGATTAAGCGTAGCATTACGCAGGGTAAGTGGGTTGGTTTGTGCCTGCCGTTTGATTATTCCATTCCCGATGGTTGGGATGTACGTAAGTTAGTCAATGTGAATGGCAGTGGCGAGAATGCCAGTATGATATTTGATTCTGCATCGAAATCGAACATCGAAGCCGGGAAGCCCTATATAGTCAAGACAAATGCAGATGTTTCTCTTATTGAGGTGAGCAATGCAACAATTTCGCCAATGACAACCACTGTTTCAAATAATGGTGTGAACATGATTGGCAACATCGGACAGACTTCAATACCCATGGGCAGTTACTATATCAGCAAAGATGGTACGCTGAAGAAACTTACGGCAGAGAATGCTAACCTGAAGGGTTTCCGTGCGTATTTTACGGTGGATGAGGCTTCAGGCATCAAGGCTCTGAATCTTGGCATTGAGAATGATGCAACGGGCATCTCTTCCGTTGATGCGAATGAGAGTGAGGTGATATACAACATTGCTGGTCAGCGTCTCAAGAGGGTTCAGAAGGGAATTAACATTGTAAATGGTAAAAAGGTATTGTACTAATGAAAAAGATATATATAGCACCGGCATACGTTGCCGTAGAATTGGAAATGAGAAGTAACGCAATGCTTTCTGCAAGCGATGCAGGGGGAGAGAATATAATCCCCGGTGGTGGAGAAGGCGATGGTACAGACATTGCAGTGAAGGGGTCGTCGGGTGGAAACATCTGGGACAACGAATGGTAAGAACTCCCGACTAAACGACAGCCTTTGACGTATAAAGGCTGCCCATCGGGTATTTTGATACGACAAGAGAGGCTTTCCGCTGTTGGAAGGCCTCTCTTTTTGATGTTTGATGACTTCAATGTTTCTGTTCCGTTTCACCTCAAGGGGGGGGAATAAACCTATAGCCCTAATGACCGATTCCGATTTCTCATATCCCGGAATAGAATACGAAGAAGCCGTTATATGGGTGGTGAGTGTATTATGTGGCGCTATTGTTCCTCTTTTTGCTCATTTCTCCGTACTTTTGCATGCGTTTTCAGGAATCATAGAGAATTAAGTATATGTTTAGACAACTTGCCATCATCATCGGATGTTTGGCTGTGGGTGAATTTGTTGTTTGGCTCACAGGTGTAAGCGTACCTTCCAGCATTATAGGTATGCTGTTTCTTACCACTATGCTTAAGACGAAGGTGGTGAGGTTAGAATGGGTGGAGACTACTTCCAGTTTCTTAGTGAAGAACATGGGCTTCTTCTTTGTCCCACCAGGCGTGGCTCTGATGCTCTATTTTGATGTCATTAGAGCAGAACTGGTGCCTATCGTTGTAGCCACGGTCGTCAGCACTATGTTGGTGCTCGTTACCACAGGATGGGTTCATGCCCTGGCTTGCAAGGGTATGGCCTATTTCAAGGGAAGGTTCTTTCGTAGTGTAGAAGAAAGTAAGGAGGAGTGAGCCATGGATATTCATCAGTTTCTTTGCAACGATTATTTTCTGCTGACCCTTACCTTTGGTGTCTATTTCCTGGCTAAGCTGGTTCGCAAGGTATTTCGTCTGTCTCTCTTCAATCCTATTTTGGTGAGCATAGCCTTCCTGATTGTTTTCCTTCGCTTGGCAGATATAGATTATGAGGTGTACAGGGTGAGTGGCTCCAAGATTGACTTTTGGCTGAAACCTGCCGTTGTAGCACTCGGTGTGCCCCTCTACAAGCAGTTGAACTCTATTCGGAAAGACCTCTTGCCCATCTTCATGTCACAGCTGGTGGGTTGTGTGGTGGGCATCGTGTCGGTGGTGGGCATCGCTCATGTGATGGGTGCTTCCACCGAGGTGGTACTTTCGTTGGCTGCCAAATCGGTCACCACACCTATAGCCATGGAGGTGACCAGAAGTGTGGGAGGCATACCGGCTCTTACTGCCACGATAGTGGTATTTGTGGGAATCTTTGGTGCCATCATGGGATTCCATATCCTTCGGTATGGTCGCATAGGCAAGCCCTCTTCGCAGGGAATCTCTATTGGTACGGCATCTCATGCTGTGGGCACCTCGGCAGCGATGGAGAGAAGTATGGAGCATGGTGCCTATGCTTCACTGGGCCTTACGCTCAACGGAATATTCACGGCCATACTGGCTCCCTATGTGTTACACCTGATGGGATTTATGTGATGGACGGAGGAATATCCTGTCCGGTAAAGGAAGGTATCATTAGCATACAGGGGGCGCTTCCCGTGTGGGAGGCGCCCCCTGTATATGGTTTTGCATGTGAAATCCATGCCATGAGCCTGATTAGCAACGCTTGTCCAGGTAAGGCAGTCTGTAAGGACGACGATACTCGTAGTAATACAGACGATGAGCAGCAGCTTCCTTGTCACCTTCGAAGTTGAGTGTAGCAGGATTCCAGCGTACAGGCCTGTTCAGTTCGCGAGCAATATTTGTCAGGCAGCACAGGGTGTTGGTACTGGTGCCATACTCCACGGGAGCTATTGGGTCAGTATGCGAGCGAATGGCATCTATGAAATTCTGCATGTGAGGCGAACTAACCTCATACTGTCCTTTTCCGATACTCTCCTGCTGCTTCTTGAGCAGTTTGCTGTCAGAGCACTCAATGTATCCGCGTGCCACCTTGAGCCAACCCTTGTCACCGATGAACTTGATGCCTTGTGCTCCTGTGTTCTCGGTGTAGGGACGTTCTTGCATGATGATGCCGTTGGCATACTTCATGGTGTCCCATTCTGCACCATTGTAGCCTTTGGGTATATACTCCACAGGACCCAGTCCGTCCATACCCAGCGCAGCTTGTGCGATGTCATACATATGTGCTCCCCAGTCGGCAGGATATCCATTGCCAGTCTCGCAGTACCAGCGCCATGCACCCCACAGTTGCTCGTTCTTGTCGGGATCCAATGATACGGGTGGGCATAGGTCGGGGTGGTAATGTATCTTGGGATCGTTGAGGGGACCCATCCACAGATTCCAGTTCAGGTTCTCGGGAACGGGCATTTCAGGAAGGTTGAAGGGTGTTGGAGGATCGCCCACGCGGCAGTGAACTTCCTTGATATCGCCCAATCCTCCTGAGCGTACCAATGCAATAGCCTGTTGGAACTCTGCGCTGCTGCGTTGCTGAGATCCCATCTGCAGGATGCGATGGTTGTGTCGGACTGCTGCCTGAACAGCCAGACCCTCGGTGATGGTATATGCCAGAGGTTTCTGCAGATAGACATCCTTGCCTGCCTCCAGGGAGTGGATGGCCACCAGGGCATGCCAATGGTCGGGTGTGGCTATTTCTATGGCATCGATATCCTTGCGTTCCAGCAGTCGCTCATATTCTTCATACATATCACAACGCTGGGGCATGCCTTTCTCTTTCTGCCATTTGGTGGCCAGACGGCGGAAGCGCTCACGCTTGATGCTATCCACATCACAGCATGCTGCAACCTGAACACCAGGACAACCTGTGAAGGACCAGAAGTCGCTGCATCCCTGCTGGCCTACTCCTACGAAACCCAGAACCACGCGGTCTGATGGGGCTATGCGCACACCATCAATGGTGAAACTGGGCAGAATCATGAATCCGGCAATGCCTGTGGCGGCTGTTGCCAGGAAGTCTCGGCGGTTCATGCCACCTTTCTTCTCCTGCTTCTTTTCCTGTTTCCTCTCTTGTTTCATTTTAGATTGTATTATAGGATTAATAAAAAATAGGGTTGTCAAGTTTGCTTTACCTCTTCCTGAAATATTTCCCCAGTACAGGAATGTTCCGAAGGGGCATGTCGGTACGTATGGTATAGGTTGCATATACGCCCACCAGTATGGTTCCTAAGGCCAACTGGCTCAGCACAGACCAATCATTGGGAATCAGTTCTATCAGGATGAAGAGTACTCCTGCCAGCAGCAGATAACAAGCCATACTGCGCAGAGGATAGGGGATAGGGTTCAGTTTCTGGCCAACGATATAACTGAGTATCATGGCAGAACCATAGCCGGCAAATCCGCCCCAAGCGCATGCCATATAGCTCATGTGAGGAATTCCCCATAGGTTGACAGCCAGCAGTATCACGCAACCGACAATGGAGAAGAAGGCTCCATAGATGGTCTTGTCGATGAGCTTGTACCAGAACGAGAGGTTGAAATAGATGCCCATCATTATCTCAGCTGCCATCACGATAGGTACCACCCGCAGACCTTCCCAGTAATCAGCTCCCACCATATAGCGCAAGGCTGGCAGCCATGCCATGACGCACAGGAAAGCCATGAGGGTAAATATGACAAAGTACTTCATGCCCAGCGCATAGGTCTTCGTCTGGCCCTGCTCTTTGCTTTGAGCAAACACAAACGGCTCATAGGCATAGCGGAATGCTTGGGTAATCATGGCCATAATCATGGCCACCTTGACACACGCCCCATAGATGGCCAGTTCGCTGATGGCTTCTTTCTTGTCGGGATATACCAGGGGGAATATCATCTTGTCAGCAGCCTGATTGAGGATGCCTGCAATGCCCAGCAAGAGAATGGGCCAGGAATAGGAGAACATCCTGCGTAGCAGCCTCAGGTCCACACGAACCTGCATGTGCAGCAAGTCGGGAATAAAGAAGAATGTGATGAGGCCCGTGCATATCAGATTCAGGAAGAATACGTAATACACCTCTGTGTGGCCCAGGACCTTGAAGTATAGCAGATTCAGTCCGATGTTCATGACGATGAACAGCAATTTCAGACTTGCAAACTTCACGGCTTTCTTCTGATACCGGAGCAGGCAGAAGGGTATGGCCTGTATGGCATCAAGTGCCACCACTGTGGCCATCATGAGAATATATTCAGGATGGTCGGTATATCCCAGGGTATGGCTGATGGGGGTGATGGCAATGAATATCCCACCCAAGAAGGTCAGTGAGAGCACCCCCACCATTGTCAGTGACGTCCAGAATACCGTATTAGGATTCTCCTCTTGCTTGTTGGCAAACCGGAAGAATGTGGTTTCCATGCCGAATGTAAGTATCACCAGGATAAGTGCTGTATAGGCATAGAGATTGGTGACGATGCCATAGCCTCCGCTTGCGGCAGAGATGACATGTGTGTAGAGTGGGACAAGCAGATAATTGAGAAAGCGTCCCACAATACTGGACAGTCCGTAGATGGCCGTGTCCTTGGCCAGAGATTTTATATTTGCCATTTTTTTATCCAAAGAAGATGTAACCTACCACTAAGGCTGCTATCACACCACACAAGTCGGTGAGCAATCCTGCTGTCACAGCATGTCTGGTCTTGCGAACCCCCACACTGCCGAAGTACACAGCCAGAATATAGAATGTGGTATCTGTGGCTCCCTGAAATATGCAGGAAAGTCTGCCCACGAAGGAGTCTGCTCCATAGGTTTGCATGGCATCCACCATCATTCCTCGGGCTCCCGAACCACTCAGCGGTTTCATGATGGCAGTAGGTAAGGCAGCCACGTAATCAGAATTTCCGCCACAAGCCTCCACGGCACGCCCTATTCCTCCTATCAGGAAGTCCATGGCACCACTTGCCCTGAAGACACCTATGGCCACCAGTATGGCCACCAGATACGGTATGATGCGGATAGCTGTTTCGAAACCACCTTTTGCCCCTTCCACGAAGGCTTCGTACACGTTCACCTTATGCCTGAGTCCTGAGAGTATGAAGGTCATGATGATAGAGAACAGAATGACGTTGGCCGCTGTGGTGCTCCATGTATTCATGGTCTCGCGGTCCACCTGTGTGCCCATCCATATGACTCCTGCCACGATGAGGCATAAGCCTGCCACCGTTCCTAAGATTACACGGTTGAAGAGATTGATGCGCTGGTAGATGCTGGTTATGACCATGCCTGCCAGAGTGGCTATGGTGGTGGCAATGAGGATGGGAATGAACACATCCGTAGGCTGTTCAGCACCCATTTGTGCCCTATATACCATTACCCCCACAGGTATGAGACACAGGCCACTGGTATTGAGCACCAGGAACATAATCATAGCATTCGTGGCCGTATCCTTCTTTGTGTTCAGTTCCTGGAGTCCCTCCATGGCCTTCAGTCCCAGAGGTGTGGCAGCATTGTCCAGCCCCAGCATGTTGGCACTGAAGTTCATGAAGATGTGTCCGAAGACAGGGTGCCCGGCAGGGATATCGGGGAAGAGCCTTGTCATGAGTGGACTGAGCCAGCGTGCCAGAAGATTCACGATGCCTCCCCGTTCGCCTATCTTCATGATTCCCATCCATAGGCTGAGCACTCCTGTGAGTCCCAGTGAAATGTCGAATGCTGTCTTGGCACTTTCGAATGTGCTGTTCATGATGGCAGGGAACACCTCAGTGTTGCCCATGGCCAACTGCACCGCAGCAATCAGAAATGCTGTGGCAAAGAATCCAATCCAAATATAGTTGAGTATCATGAGCCTGAAGAAATGTATGGTGTTGAGTGTTCAGAAGAGAGTCCCTTGTGAGGCATTTCCCAAACGGTCATCCACGGGGCGTCCCAGATGCTGGTAAGCCAGAGCAGTCACTTCGCGTCCGCGGGGCGTGCGCTTGATAAACCCTTCCTTGATAAGGAAAGGCTCGTACACTTCCTCCACGGTGCCACTGTCTTCGCCGATGGCTGTGGCTATGGTCCCTATGCCCACGGGTCCTCCGTGGAACTTGTCGATGATGGTGAGCAGAATCTTATTGTCTATCTCGTCCAGTCCGTAACGGTCTATGTTAAGTGCCTCAAGGGCTATCTTGGCTATGTGCAAATCTATCCGTCCGTTTCCTTTCACCTGAGCGAAATCACGCACACGGCGAAGCAGAGCATTGGCTATACGTGGCGTACCTCTGCTGCGGCTTGCTATCTCTGCTGCGGCTTCCGTGTCGATGGGCAATCCCAGGATTCCGGCACTGCGTTCAATAATCGTCTGCAGGGTGTCGGCATCATAGTATTCCAGATGCAGGTTGATTCCGAATCGTGCTCGCAGAGGAGCTGTGAGGAGTCCGCTTCGAGTGGTTGCTCCCACCAGTGTAAAGGGTGCCAGGTCTATCTGTATGCTCCTTGCACTCGGTCCTTTATCTATCATGATGTCGATACGGTAGTCCTCCATTGCACTGTAGAGATATTCCTCCACGATGGGACTCAGACGGTGTATTTCGTCAATAAACAGTACGTCGTTCGCTTCCAGGCTGGTCAGTATACCTGCCAAATCACCTGGCTTGTCCAGCACCGGACCGCTTGTGAGCTTGAAGCCTACACCCAGTTCGTTGGCAATGATATTGCTTAGAGTGGTTTTGCCCAGTCCTGGCGGACCATGCAGCAGTGTATGGTCAAGTGGTTCTCCTCGGTATTTGGCAGCGTCCACGAAGATGCGCAGGTTGTCCACCACCTTCTGCTGACCGCTGAAATCGCTGAAGCGTAAGGGGCGAAGTGCGTTCTCGAAATCCTTCTCGCGTGTACGTCCTTCCTGTCTGATATCGAAATCTTCCATGTTTCCTATTCTTCCTCTTGTATGTTATCCCACATGCATAGCGCCTCGTTTTCGGCTGCTTCCATGATTTCTCTCTCTCCCGGTCCCTTGTCGTTGATGCCGCACAGGTGCAGTATTCCATGAATGATGACTCTGTGCAGTTCTCTCTCATAGGGTTGATGCAGCATGTCTGCATTGGTGCGTACCGTATCCAGGCTTATGTAGAGGTCTCCGGAGATGACCTTCTGGTGGGTGTAGTCAAAGGTGATGATGTCCGTATAGTAGTCATGCGAGAGGAATTGCCTGTTGACTTCCAGTATACGCTCATCATCGACGAACACATAGTTGATGTCGCCTGCAGTTTTCCCATGTGCATGTGCCACCAGCTTCACCCATTTCTGGATGCGTGTCTGGTCTATGCCGGGCATCTGTGTCTGCTCTGTATTGAAAGTAATCATTCTGATAAGAGTTCTACGGCCTTCTTTACCACCTCGTCGTCTTCATAGATAAGGCAGAAATACTCATTCATGTCCCACAAGTCTCTTGCCACGAGAGCTTTCATGATATGCTGTATGTTCTCTCTCGTTTTGGCCAGTTCGGCATCATCTTTGGGTTTGATGTTTTGCTTTTCTCCCTTGCTCAGTACGCTGTCCACCAGTGATGCAGGAATGTCATACTTCTTGCGGAACTTTTCGAAGGTGGGATAAGCCTTGCTGAGAGCTTTTCGGTTGCTGTCGATATATTTCAGGCTCTCGTTGATGATTATGCTCTTGGCAGACAGTTCCCTGTAGCATCGTGTGTACTTGGTGGTGTCCAGTGGTACGAAGTAATCGGGCATGATGCCGCCTCCACCGTATACCGTGCGTTTGTTTCTCAGTGTCTGGTATCTCAGGGAATCGGGGAAATGTATGCTGTCGGCATTTGTCAGTTCTCCGTTGTTGTAGCGGTTGATGACGTCTTTTGCATAAGCGCTTCGGTCTCCCTTCTCATAGGGCTTCTGTATGCAGCGTCCGCAGGGCGTATAATACTTGGCCACGGTGAGTCGTATCATGCTTCCGTCTGCCAGTTCGATGGGTCGCTGCACCAATCCTTTTCCAAACGTGCGCCTGCCCACCACTATACCTCTGTCCTGGTCTTGTATGGCTCCCGAGAGGATTTCTGCTGCCGATGCGCTGTATTCATCCACCAGAACGGCCACCTTCCCTTGGGTGAAGAGTCCGCTGCCCGAACTGCGAAATTCCTGATTGGGAACACTCCTTCCCCGTGTATAGACTATCAGGTCATCCTTCTGGAGGAATTCGCTGGCGATATCGGCAGCTGCTTGCAGGTATCCTCCTCCATTCTGCTGCAGGTCTATTATCAGGTCCACCATGCCCTGCTCGCGTAGTTTCTTGATGGCTTCCACCACCTCATCGTGAGTCGTTTGGGCAAAGTTGTTGAATCGGATGAGGCCGATGGTGGGTGTGACCATGTATGCAGCATCCACCGAATTGACAGGTATCTTGTCGCGTACCACATCAAAATGCAGTGTGTCCTGTATCTCTCGTCTCACCACTCCCAGATCCACATGACTACCTTTCCGTCCGCGAAGGCGATGCATAATCTCTTCGCGGGACATCTTTACTCCCGCGATGGCAGTATCGTTGACAGAGACGATGCGGTCTCCTGCCACGATGCCCACTTTCTCACTTGGTCCTTTGGGGACAGGCTGGATGACCACAAGTGTGTCCTCCAGCACATTGAATTGCACACCGATGCCTTCGAACGAACCTTCGAGGGGTTCCGTGAACTTCTTTGTCTCCTTGGCGTTGGAATATGCCGAGTGAGGGTCCAGTTTGGAGAGGATGCCGTTGATGGCATCTTCAGCCAGGCGCTTGCTGTCCACGCTGTCCACATAATAGTTGTATATCATGGCCGTGGCCATCACCATTTTCTGTACGTCCTTCTCCAGTTGGCTTATGTTACGGCTTTTCTCTGGTGGGCGGTTTTGATATTGTAATTGTGCCGTGGCATTCATGGACATGAGTGCCAGCAGGGCACATACGATTTTCTTCATAGATATTCTCCTTATTATATTATAATGTATAGTTAAGCCCTTGGGGCAGATATTCGTTGATGTCCTTCCCGAAGTGTACCAGTTCGCGTACCATACTGCTGCTCACGTGTCCCAGTTCTGGTTTGCAGGGCAGCAGGATGGTCTCTATCCCTGTCAGGTGTCTGTTGACTTCCGCCAGTTGTACCTCATAGTTGTAGTCGGTGGTGTTCCTCACGCCCCTTATCATGCAGTCTATGTGGTGTGCCTGGGCAAAGTCTGTTGTCAGACAGGAGTATGCCTCCACTTTTACTTTGGGCTCCTGGGCATAGAACTCTTTCAGAGCCCTTACTCTTTCGTTTACGGGAATCCATCCTGTCTTGTTCTCGTTGTAGCCTATGCCTATCATCAGTTCGTCACAAAGCGAAAGGGCTCGTGCCACCAGGTCGGCATGCCCGATGGTGAAGGGGTCAAATGATCCTGCCAATATGAACTTCCTTGCCATGAATCTTTCTTTGTGCTTTTTATATGTTCTGTCTTGATGCTCGGTGGGTGTATGACGATTGGGGTTCAGACCGCCTCTTCGTCGGCTCGGTCTTCCTCTATCACCAGGTTCTCGATGATGAAATTCTGTCGGTCCATCGTATTCTTTCCCATGTAGTATTCCAGCATCATGGCCACTTGGTCGCTCTTGTTGAGTGTTACCTGATCCAGTCTGATGTCCGGTCCGATGAAATTGGAGAACTCATCGGGACTGATTTCTCCCAGTCCTTTGAAGCGTGTGATTTCCGGATCAGGCCCCATGTCTTCTATGGCCTGCAGTCGTTCTTCCTCCGAGTAGCAGTATTGGATGATGTAGTCTTTGGTGACGCTCAGGTTGCGCAGTTGTTTCTTCTCGTTCTCGCTTCCTTCTGTATCCTCATGGGCATCCGGGGCATCGGAAGGTATCTCTTCCTTGTCGTTTGGTTTCTTGTCCTCTTCTGTCTCCCGTTTGCGTGCCTCCATTTCTTCCATGAGAGCCTCCAGCTTGGCTTTCTTGAGCTTTGTCTTCTTGGCTCTGACGCGGAAGAGAGGTGTCTGCAGGATGTACACATGTCCCTTTTTGATCAGTTCGGGGAAGAATTGCAGGAAGAAGGTGATCATCAGCAGGCGTATATGCATGCCGTCCACATCAGCATCGGTGGCCACGATGACCTTGTTGTATCGCAGTCCATCCAGTCCTTCTTCTATGTTGAGTGCTGCTTGCAGGAGATTGAACTCCTCGTTTTCGTATACCACCTTCTTGGTCATGCCATAGCAATTCAGAGGTTTGCCCCTCAGACTGAACACGGCTTGTGTGTTCACGTCCCTGCTCTTGGTGATGCTTCCGCTGGCAGAGTCGCCCTCGGTGATGAAGATGCATGATTCCTCTTGTCTGTCTCCTTTAGCATCGTTGAGATGTATGCGGCAGTCGCGCAGTTTGCGGTTGTGCAGATTGGCTTTTTTGCTCATCTCCCGAGCTTTCTTGGCCACTCCTGCCATGGCCTTTCGTTCCCGTTCGCTTTCGTTCACCTTCTGCAGGATTACTTCAGCCACATCCGTGTTTTTGTGGAGGAAGTTGTCCACCTGGCTCTTTACGAAGTCGCCGATGAACTTGTCTATGGAGATGCCTCCGTTGGGCTCTGTGGTGAGCGAACCGAGTTTTATCTTGGTCTGGCTTTCAAACAGGGGCTCTTGGATGTTGATACTGATGGCAGCCACCATACCGTTGCGGATATCGCTGTAGTCATAGTTCTTTCCGCTGTATTCCTTGATGACTTCAGCGATGTATTTCTTGAATGCGGCCTGGTGCGTGCCACCCAGTGTGGTGTGCTGTCCGTTTACGAAGGAATAGTATTCCTCTCCGTTCTGGTTGCAATGTGTGAAGGCTATTTCGATGTCTTCACCTTTCAGATGTACTATCTCATATAGGGCAGACGCCGTCATGCGGTCCGACAGCAGGTCGCTCAGTCCGTTGCGCGACAGGATACGCCTGCCGTTGAACATGATGGTGAGTCCGGTGTTGAGGTATGTATAGTTGCGCAGCATCTCCTCGATGAACTCTCTCCTGAAGTAATAGTGCTTGAAGAGTGAGGGGTCTGGTTCGAAGAAGATGTATGTTCCGGTTTCGTCTTCTGTGGCTTCTGTGGTGTCAGAAGTCAGTTTGCCGCATTCGAAGGTGGTGCTTCTCACCTGTCCGTCTCTGTAAGATCGTGCTTCGAAGCGCCGGCTCAGTGCATTTACGGCTTTGAGTCCCACTCCGTTGAGTCCCACACTCTTCTTGAATGCCTTGGAGTCATACTTACCTCCAGTATTGAGCATGGACACAGCCTCCACCAGTTTCCCTTGAGGTATGCCTCGCCCGTAGTCGCGTATGGTACAGCGCAGGTTGTCCTCCACGGTCACTTCTATCCGTTTGCCCGAGTTCATCTTGAACTCGTCTATACTGTTGTCTATGACCTCCTTGAGGAGTACGTAGATGCCGTCCTCGGCATGAGAGCCATCTCCCAGGCGCCCTATGTACATACCCGGACGGGTGCGTACATGTTCCATGTCGGAGAGGTGTATGACGTTCTCCTCTGTATATTGTACTGTTTGTGGCTGTGTAATCTCGTTCTCTTCCATGAGGATTGTTTATATGTTTTTGGCGAATGCGCAACGTCTTTTGTGAATGATGCAGTCCAGGTTCTTCCATTGTGCCTGGCTGGGAATATTGTCTTCAAGCTGGTGATGGGTTTCTGCCCATTCGTATCCATCCTTTGTCCCTTCGGGTATGAGGTCGGCAAAGATAAGTGCGTTGGCTCCTTTCTCCTGATATTCGGGCAGCACTCCCACCAGCAGCATATCCAGTATCTGAGGATGCTTGTCAAACCACAGGGCTTTGGCCAGGTGGTACCATCCGAAGGGCCAGAGCTTGGCCTTGGCTTTCTGTATGGCTCTGCTCAGGCTGGTGATGCATATGCCCATGCCGATGACTTCGCCTTCAGCGGTCTCCACCACTGAGAGGTATCGCTTGTCCAGGTATTGCAGATACAGGTTGGCATACGCATTCATCTGCTCTTCGTCCATCTGGCTGTAGCCGTAGAGGTTTGCATAGGAGCGGTTGACCACATCCAGCACCTTGTGGATATATCCTCCCTCTCTGATCTCTTTCTTGCTCTTGAACTTATGAATGCGGAAGCCATAGCGTTTCCTCACCATTTCTGCTATGCGGAAGTACTTCTCCTTGTTGGCTTCGTGCCCTTTCTTGGGTACAAACACCTTGCGCTCCACCCATCCTACTTCCTTGGTCAGTCCGTGCTTGACCATGTGTTCGGGATAGTAGGGGTAGTTGTATATGCTGTTCATGGTGCTCAGCTGGTCATACCCCTCGGTGAGCATGCCTTCCAGGTCCATGTCTGTGAATCCCAGCGGTCCCACCATCTTGTTCATTCCCCGTTCTTTTCCCCAGTCCTCTACGGCCTGCAGCAACAGTCCTGACACCTCGGTGTCATCAATGAAGTCAATCCATCCGAATCGGACGGTCTTCTGATTCCATTGCTCGTTGGCCTTGTGGTTGATGATGGCGCATATGCGTCCCACTATCTTCCCGTTACGTCGTGCCAGAAACCATTCTGCTTCACAGAAGCGGAAAGCAGGGTTCTTCTTCTTGTTGAATGTGTCCAAGGTGTCCTCCAGGAGGTCGGGTACGGCATAGGGGTTGTCCTTGTACAGTTCGTAATTGAAACGCACGAATTCCTTCATCTCCTTTTTGCTGGAGACTCTGCTTATGATAATATTTTCTGTCGACATGTTGCTATATGTAAGTTATATCTTACAAAGTTAGTCAAAAAATGGTGGATAATGGCCGTTATGGGCCGTTTTTTATTTATAACTTTCGTGTTATTGAAAGAAAGTTAAAAGATTTCTTGCTGAAAGGAAAAAAACAACTTACTTTTGTGCATATCTGTCAGTTGTGGCTCCTGATGACACCGGGATTTCATTTCAGGCAGAGAAGATGGAAACAACTCTTAAACTACAATAACATGACATCAATCAAGAAAGTGTTTGCCCTGGCAGTATTGGCAGTGGGCATTGCGGCTCCGGCTTGGGCGCAGGAGTCTAATGTGGACGGAAAGGATTACAAGCCCTTCCCACACATGTTTGTTGGCATCCAGGGTGGTGCCCAGACCACATTTACCAACTATGACAACTCCAAGCTTATCACTCCCATCACGGCAGTAAGTTTCGGAGGATGGTTTACACCCGTTGTCGGTTCTCGTCTGCATGTGAGCGGCCTTTGGAACAAGGGCGGTTTCCGTGGGGCTGAGCAGGACTTCAAGTATGACTACAAGAATGCCACCACCAACCTTGACTTGATGCTCAATCTGGTTACCCTCTTCGGGCGCAAGGATTATTATCCCGTGAATGTGTATCTGATAGGCGGTATCGGCCTTAATTATGCGTGGGACAATGATGATGCCTATGCACACAAGGCTCAGTTGCCCCGTGCCTATAAGGACGATCTCTTCTCTCACAATGCCAGGGTGGGTGCTCAGCTCGATATCAACTTGCACAAGAATGTGAGCTTGAACCTTGAGGTTGATGCCAATAGCCTGGGCGACCGTTACAACAGCAAGTACAACAGCACTGATGACTGGCAGCTGACAGCATCACTGGGTCTTGCCTTCAAGTTTGGTTACAAGAAGGCCAAGAAACCTGCTCCCGTCGTTGTTGAAGAAGAGTGGGCCACACGCTTGGATACCATTTGGTATGACGATGTGGTAGAAACAGCTCGTGTGGAGGATGGTAAGATGACTTGGGAAGTATTCTATCCCATCAACAAGAGTGACTTCCGTGCTGAGGCTCAGCTCAAGGCTATCGGCGAATTCCTTAAGGATCATCGTGAGTGCAAGGTGGATATCAAGTCTTATGCTGATAAGGGCACTGGTACTCCTGCCATCAACAAGCGTCTGGCAGCAGAGCGTGCCGAGAAGGCTGTGAAGGCTCTTGTGGACGCTGGCGTGCCCAAGTCTTCCATCACCTCAAGCAGTTATGGCGATACCGTTCAGCCCTATGCCGAGAATGACAAGAACCGTGTGAGCATCATCGTGGCTCTGGGTCTGAAGGACGTCAAGGACAAGCAGAGCGTAAAGAAGTTCCGTACCAAGGAAGTTCGTTACCGCGTGAAGTAATCCCCCAGAGTGATAAACATTCTGTAGCGGAACGTTACAGATGAAGATACGCCAACGTGAGGGCCGGCATCAGACATTATGATGCCGGCCCTTCATGATATGACAGGTAGGCCTGGCCAGAGGCTGACCTCGGCTCAGGACTTGTGTTCATAGGATACGGAGTGCCCCTATGACCAGCCTGAGGGCAAGCCGGACCAAGGGCTCGGACGTGATGTGTGCCCGCAGTGACATATCGTTACAAAAGTAAAGAGAAGGCTTGCAAAACGACACTTGGATTTCTGTCGATTCTTTTCCCAATCCAGAGAAATTCATTGCACATTCAGGCGCTTTTGTGCAGAAAATCCCTTTGGAGGGGAGGCGTCGCCACACTCTAAATCCTCCAAAATCGTCTTCTGATGGTGTTTTTAGCCCAATTCTTGTGCCCAAATGATTCACTCAGGTGCCCCGAAAAACACAAAATTATGCCCTCGAGAAGGCAAATTCTGATGCAGATGTAAGTAATTTTCTCGGGATGTAAACCGTTGCAAGTTGAGACGCAAATATTTGAAACCCGGGTTGCAAATATTTGCATCCTCGCTTGCAAATATTTGCATCTGAGTGGAAAACCATAGAAAACCATACTGCAAGCCGTTGGGAATCAATTACTTAATTGCTGTCATAAGTGATGTTTTCGCTTGTAAACTCTGGAGAGGATGCCCTGGAAGGCGTTTTTTAACGATTTTTGGCGCCCATTCTGACCCTTCTCAGCATCGTGCAAATCCATACGGAGCAGGGCTCGGTTCGTTCTGACGCATCCAGAGAGCATTTGGAAAATGCAGAATGTAAGTAGAAAGCCCTCTGACGGAAGCAAATTGTCAGCCATGCAGAGATGATTGATGGCCAGGCCGATAATCATGGTATCTCTTCCCTTTTCTGCTACCTGTCCACACCACTCTCAGGTCCACAGATGCCAGCATATACCGAAGTCCATGCGGCAGAAAATAGATAAAATGTGGAAAAACAGACATTTTTGTTGTGTTAATATACAATAATACGGCCTTTGGAAACGTTATTACTGATAGGATGAAAAGACTGCTGTGGATAGGTATGCTGCTGATAGTCCTGCAGGCAAGGGCACAGTTTGATGTGGCGTTCACTAATTCATGGGCGCTCCAATCCTGGTATAACCCTGCGGCGGCAGGTGTTTATGGAAAGCTTGACATACACGGAGTCTATAGCCAGCAGATGGCAGGATTCTCGGGCGCACCAGCCACCATGTCTCTCACCGGCGACTTGCCCCTGTGGTTCTTCGGACCCAGTCACGGGGCAGGACTTGGATTCATGAACGACAAGGCTGGACTCTTTACCACCAAGAAGATATACCTCCAGTATGCTTACCATCAGAAACTGGGCAAAGGCAAGTTGAGCGTGGGCTTGAGGCCAGTGATTCTCACCGAGGGCTTTGATGGAAGCAAGGTGGATGTGGAGGACAGCAGCGACCCTGCATTTGCTACCAGCCAGGTCAATGGTACAGCCTTCGACCTGGATGCAGGCCTACGGTACAGCTACAAGCAGGTCTGGTATGCCGGAGTGAGTGCTGCGCATCTTCTGGGCCCTACCATACGCTTGGGCGATGACAAGACATACGAGCTGAAGATAGACCCCACCCTGTATGCCATGGGAGGATATAAGTTCCGCTTCCGTATGCCTCAATATGCTCTGGCCACCGATGCCCTGCTGCGTACCGACCTGAGTGAGTGGAGAGCCGATGTGAGTGCCAGGCTGATGTATGACGGAGCCAAGCACAAGATGTATGCAGGCCTCATGTACAGTCCCACCTATAGCGTGGGTGTGCTGCTGGGAATAGACTTCCATGGTATCAACATAGGATATAGCTATGAGATGTATACAGGCGGCATAGGTGCACTCAATGGAACACACGAAGTGATGATAGGATATCAGACCGACCTGAATCTCTTCAAGAAAGGTAAGAACCTGCACAAGAGTGTGCGCCTGCTATGATGCTCCTGACATAATGGGAATCAGATAATTCAGACAAACATACAGAGAGAATATACAATTTGGATATGAAGACAAAGAGTCTGCTTATAATGCTTTCACTGGCCCTGGTAACCCTTACCATGGCGAGTTGTATGGGAAGCAGTTCGAATGCCAATGCCACGGGAGGCGAACTCACGGGCGTAAGAGGTACGGCTTACAGCGAGCCCACCCCTTACGGCATGGTGGCTGTACACAAAGGCTCACTACGCGTGGGCATAGAGGAGAATGACTCCCTGTGGGGTACGGAACTTCCCGTGAGGGATATCAGTGTGGATGGCTTCTGGATGGACGAACAGGAGGTGAGCAATGCCAAGTACCGACAGTTTGTCAATTGGGTGCGCGACAGTATCATTCGCGAACGTCTGGCCGATCCTGCCTACGGAGGCGACGAGACTTACAAGATAGAAGAGGACAAGGAGGGCAATCCCGTCACTCCACATCTCAACTGGAGCAAGGCTATACCCTGGAAGAAAGCCAACGAAGATGAGCAGAGGGCCATCGAGAGCGTCTATGTGACACACCCCATCGATGGAACCAAGATGCTGGATGCCAGTCAGCTTAATTACAGATACGAAATCTATGACTATGCTGCAGCTGCTCAGCGCAGATACAGAATCAATCCCGAGGAGCGTGACCTCAACACCGACCATCCCGTGGATATGAGCGACGTGATGATAAGCAAGGACACAGCATGGATAGATGATGATGGCAAGATAGTCAGGCAGACCATCACACGTCCTCTCTCAGGACCATGGGATTTCCTCAATACGTATATCGTAAACATCTATCCCGATACCACCTGCTGGGTGAATGATTTCCAGAATGCCGACAACGAACGTTACATGAAACTCTATTTCAGTAACCCCGCCTATGACGACTATCCCGTGGTGGGCGTCTCCTGGGAACAGGCTAACGCCTTCTGTGCATGGCGCACCGACTTCCTGATGAAGGGGCTGGGAGGATATGCCAAGCAACTGCAACGCTTCCGCCTCCCCACCGAGATAGAATGGGAATATGCAGCCCGAGGGAAGGAAGGTAATCCCTATCCCTGGAAGAGTCTGGAGGTGAAGAGTGAGAGTGGATGCTACTATGCCAACTTCAAACCCGACCGCGGCAACTATACCAAGGACGGTTCGCTCATCACATCGAAGTGCGGCATCTATAGCCCCAACAGCAACGGACTTTATGATATGGCAGGCAACGTGGCCGAATGGACCAGCACGGTATATACAGAAGCCGGAGTGGAGAGCATGAGTGACATGAATCCCGAACTGAAATACAATGCAGCCAAGGAAGATCCTTACCGACTGAAGAAGAAGAGCGTGAGAGGAGGTTCCTGGAAAGACCCCGAGAGCATGATACGCTCGGCTTGGCGCTCCTATGAATATCAGAACCAGCCACGATGCTACATCGGATTCCGTTGCGTACGCACCATGGTCAACGACAAGAGTGGAAGCCAGAAGGTGAAGGGCGGCAGCAAGACACCCACGTCATCAGTCCGACGCAAGTGACCTGATACCACAGCCGCATACATATTATATAATAGACAGATAACAACGATAAAGCAGAATAGAGAGATGAATATTATCGTCAAGATCCAAAAATGGATGGACTCCCCAGCGGGGCAGATTTTCATGAATTACGCATATAGCTGGGGTGCAGCTATTGTCATATTGGGTACCCTCTTCAAGCTTACCCATCTGGCTGGTGCCAATGCCATGCTCTTCGTGGGTATGGGAACCGAGGTGCTGGTCTTCTTTATATCTGGTTTCGACAAACCATATGAGAAGGTCCCCTCAGAGGACGGAAAGGCCGCTGCACAGCCATCCGCGGCTGCCGGTCAGACGGTGGTCATACAGGGAGGTGCCGTAGCCCCCGCCGATGCGGAAGGACAGCCTTCGGGTACCATCATAGTGGGTGCGCCTGTGGTACAGCCTGTGGTAGGAGCACAGACTGCAGCAGCCCCCACGGGAACCACCATAATAGGCGGTTCCATGCCCTCTGCTTCCCTTGATCCCGATGCATTGTCCAGTGCCACCGGATTGAGTGCTGCCGCTGCCAATCTGGCTGCTGCAGGACAGGCCGCAGCAGCTGCACAGGCCGCACTTGACCAATTGCAGAACAGCTCCTCTCCCTCTCTGGATCCCGCTCTGGCCCGATCCACCGACCCCGCCGAAGTGGAAGAGGCCGTGCAGAACTATGCACAGGAACTCCGGGCACTCACCGAGGTCCTGGTGCGTGTCAAGGAACAGGCTGCCCGCATGAGCACCGACAGCGAGGAGATGGAGAATCTCAACCGTACCCTCACAGGCATAGCCACCGTCTACGAGTTGCAGTTGCGCAACATCAGCAAGCAGGTGAGCACCATCGAGCAGATAGACGAGCAGACTCGCCGTATGGCACAGCAGATAGAGGAACTCAACAATGTGTATGGACGCATGATAAAGGCTCTCACCATCAACATGACGCCCATCTCTGCCTCACAATCTGCTCCCGAGCAGGCATAAGTGCCACACGAAATCATTACAGTAGAATATAACACAAGGCTCCAATAGATATGCCAATAAAGAAGAAAAGGATATCGCCACGCCAGAAGATGATCAATCTGATGTACGTCGTGCTTATGGCTATGCTTGCACTCAACGTGTCAAGTGACGTGCTCAATGGATTCTCGCTGGTGTCGGATGGCCTGAGTCAGTCCACCCAAAGCGCCACGCAGGTCAACGAGGGTATATACAAAACCTTCGAACAGCAAATGAAGGCCAATCCCGAGAAGGTGCGAGTGTGGTACCAGAAGGCACAGAAGGTGCGCGGCATGAGCGATTCGCTCTACAATCTGGCTCAGGAACTCAAGGTGGCCATCGTGAAAAAAAGCGATGGAAACGAAGGCGATGTGAATAACATCAGAAACCGTGAGGACCTGGAAGCAAGCACACAGGTGATGCTGGCTCCTGGTTCCGGACGTGGCAGCGAACTCTACGATGCCATCAATAATTATCGCGAACAGGTGGTGAGGATGGTCACCGACAAGCAGCAGAGACAGGTGATAAGCGCCAGCCTCTCTACCGAAGTCCCCACTAAAGTCACCACCCTGGGCAAAAACTGGCAAGAGTATATGTTCGAGAATATGCCCACAGCCGCAGCAGTCACTCTGCTCACCAAATTGCAGAGTGATGTGCGATATGCCGAAGGAGAGGTCCTGCATGGACTTATCAACAACGTGGATGTGAAGGATATCCGTGTCAACCAGCTCAATGCATACGTGATACCTTCCTCACAGACGGTGGTGCAGGGCGGACGTTTCTCTGCTCAGATCATTATGGCTGCCGTGGATACCACACGCCGTCCCACCATCTATGTGGGAGGACAGCGCATCTCCGGAGATAGGGGTGTGTATGAAACGGTATGCAGTAGGACGGGAGACTTCACACTCAATGGATATATAGAAATGCTCAACGGATCGGGCGAAACCGTCAGACGCGACTTCCAGCAAAAGTATACGGTGGTGGCACCAAGCGCTACGGTAAGTGCCGACATCATGAATGTCCTCTATGCTGGATATGAGAATCCCATGAGTGTGAGCGTACCTGGAGTGGCAACCAACAAGCTGAGGGTAAGCATGACAGGAGGTTCACTCATCCCCAAGGGAGATGGAAAGTACATAGCCAAACCTACCGAAGTGGGTGGGCAGGCTGTGATAACCGTAAGTGCAGAAAACGAGGGACGCATTCAGGAAATGGGTAAGTTCAACTTCAGAGTGCGCAAACTGCCCGACCCCACTGCATTCATCGCCTTTACGGATGCCAATGGAGCCGAGAACCATTTCCGAGGAGGTTCCTTGAGCAAACAGGTGCTCATGGGTGCACCGGGCATAGGAGCTGCCATTGATGACGGGCTCTTGAATATCGCTTTCCGAGTGCAAAGTTTTGAGACCGTGTTTTATGACGCAATGGGCAATGCTGTACCTTACAAGAGTCAGGGCGCAGACTTCTCTGACCAGCAGAAAGGGCAGATGCGTACACTCTCGCGCAACAAGCGTTTTTACATCACCAATATTCATGCCACAGGACCTGACGGCATAGAACGTACCCTAAGTGGTGCTATGGAAGTCATCATCAAGTAACTATATATATAATGTGCAATATGAAGCGTATAATCCTTCTCTTCTCTGTTACTGCGCTGGCTGCTTGTCTGGCAAACGCACAGCCTGCCAAGAGACGTAACACAACAGCAGCAAGCACCACCCAGAATGCTTCGGTGCAGAAGAAAGGTACAGACCGAGCATCCATGCAGTTCCCCACTTCGGCAAGCATGCCAGAAGACGTCGTATGGAAACGTGATATATATCGTCAGCTTGACCTCACCAAGGACAAGAATGCACCTCTGTACTATCCCGTGGAGCCTCAGGGCAAGCAAGTGAATCTCTTCACTTATCTCTTCCGTCTGATACTCACTGGCAGGATTCCTGCTTATACGTATCAACTTGATGGCAACGAATCTTTTGAGGCTAAGGACAAACTGGCTGTCAAGGATATGCTGGAGAGATATGGCATCTATTATGAGGAGAAGGACGGAAAGATACAGGTGGCCGACAGCGATGTGCCCAGCGGAGAAGCCACACGCTATTATCTCAAGGAAAGTGTCTATCTGGATCAGCGTACTGGCACTTTCAGCACCAAGGTTACGGCCTTGTGTCCTGTACTGATGCGCGGAGCAGATGAGTTCTCCACCGAAGCCACACCGTATCCGCTCTTTTGGGTGCAGTACAGCGATGTGGCTCCATGGCTCTCACGACTGCCGGTCATGGGCAGCAATCTTAATAATGTGACCAATATGACGGCCGACGACTACTTTACCATGAGCCGCTACGAGGGTAAGATATACAAGACCAACAACCTGCAGGGACGTGTCCTGGCCACCTACTGCAAAACCGACAGCGCCATGAGTAAGGAGCAGAAGAAGATAGAGCAGCAGTTGACGGACTTTGAGGAGATAGTGTGGGGACATCGCAAGGACTCCACCGACAGTGTCGCGCTAGCCAAGGAGAAACCCGAGAAGGTGAAGCGCACCAGCTCCAGAAAGGATTCTTCGGTACAGGCAGGAAGCAGCCGCAGGCGAAATTCTGAGGGGGCTCAAGAATCAAAGCAGAAGAGCGAAAGTACTGCTCCCAGAGTGAGTGCACGCCGTCAGCGTCGTTAGAGTTGTTCGTATGAAACGCGTCTCTGCATTTCTCATACTCTTTCTGGCCTTGGCTCTCCCAGCCATGGCCAGACGTGTTATGTGGGGTGTACAGACGGGATGGGACACTCGCAGGCTCCAGCTGGATTCCGACCTCTTCCATGTGGGCAACCGCTCGGGATGGTATGTGGGTCCGCAGGCCAGTCTGCAGTTTGCCCGTGGGCATCTGGCTCTGGAGGCGTCGCTTTTGTATAATCAACGCAATATGGATTTCGAGGAGAATGACACCCAGGAGAAACTTTCCAACAGGCTCTCCTATCTGGTCTTTCCCGTACATTTGCGCTACACCTTCCGCATACTGCCTCCTCTGGGCATCTTCATCTCCACAGGTCCTCAGTGGAAGCGCTATGTGGGACGCAACCAGTATGTCAGGCTGGGCGATGAGATGGACTTGCGCCTGGACCCCAGTACGCTCAGTTGGAATGCCACAGCAGGGGTGGAGATCTTCCGTCATCTGCTCTTGAGCGTCACCTATAACTTTGCTATCGACCAGGAATGCTGGCAAAGAAGCATGGGCGAGGCTATCCGCAACTTTGATATCAAGCGTAACTCATGTCAGGTGGGTCTCACCTGTCTCTTTTGAATAACTTTCCCCCTATGGCCATATATGCTGATGTAGTGCTTCCACTCCCGCTGGGCGATACCTTCACCTATTCTTTGCCAGATGACATGCAGGCAAGCGTCGAGGTGGGCAGCAGGGTGATAGTCCCCTTCGGCAATCGCAAACTCTACAGCGCCATCGTTGTGCACAAGCATGACAATAGGCCTGCCTATGCCACCAAAGAGGTGGCGGAACTGACTGGTGAGGGTCCCTTGGTGTTGCCTGCTCAGTTGAACCTGTGGAGCTGGATAGCAGATTACTACCTCTGTACGTTGGGCGAAGTCTATAAGGCAGCCTTGCCGGCAGGACTCAAGTTGGAGAGTGAGAGCAGCGTGATGTTTGCCGAGGATTTCACGGATGTGGACAGCCTTACTCCTTCAGAAAGACGCATCTATGACCTGATGGAGCAGGAGCCTAACCAGAAACTTTCCGAACTGCAGAAGAAGACGGGACTTTCCTCTGTCCTGACCCTTGTCCATCGTATGCTTGACAAGGGAGCCATAAGGATCAAGGAGGAGGTGAAGCGTACCTACAAGCCTCGTACCATTCCCTGCGTGCGCATCACTCCCGAATATTTTGAAGAATCTGTCCTGCGCAGCTTCTTCCTCTCCTTGCCCAGAAAAAGCAAGCAGCAGGAACTGCTCATGCGCTACATGCAACTCTCGTCCACTTCATCTGCCCAGGTACTGCATAACTACACTCTGCTCAAGGATGTGACCCGTGAGGAACTTCTTCTCGACGGAGGCTTCAGTCCGTCTACGTTCAACACGCTCAGAAAGAAGGGAGTGCTGGAGGTGTGGCAGAAGCCTGTGGGCCGACTCTCCGAGGAGCAGATTCCCACCCATCTGGTCATGCATACCCTGAGCGAGGCCCAGCAGCAGGCAATGCATCAGATAGAGGCCGTGTGGGAAAAACAGGACATCTGTCTGCTCCATGGAGTAACCAGCAGTGGAAAGACGGAGGTGTACATACACCTTATCCAGAAGGAACTGGAACGTGGGCATCAGGTGCTCTTTATGCTTCCTGAGATTGTTCTCACCACTCAACTCACAGAGCGCCTGAAGAGAGTCTTCGGCGACCGATTGGGTGTTTATCATTCCCGTTATCCCGATGCGGAACGTGTGGAGGTATATCAGAAGATGCTGTCAGAGAAACCGTACGATATCATAGTGGGTGTACGCAGCAGCGTCTTTCTTCCCTTCCGCAGACTTGGACTTGTGATTGTGGATGAGGAACATGAGACCAGTTTCAAGCAGCAGGATCCGGCGCCACGTTATCATGCACGGAATGTGGCTTTGGTACTGGCAGGCCAGCAGAGAGCAAAGACCCTGCTCGGAACAGCTACTCCAAGCCTGGAGACTTATCATAATGCGCTCATAGGGAAGTATGGCCTGGTCACACTATCCACGCGCTTCCGTGATGTCCAGTTGCCTGATATACGTGTGGAGAATGTGCAGGAACTCAGGCGCAAGCGTCTCATGACAGGCCCCTTCTCACCGTATCTGGTTGATCTCATGCGTGATGCCATCCTGCACCGGAAGCAGGTGATTCTCTTCCAGAATCGTCGTGGCTATTCGCGAGTGGTAGAATGTCACGTGTGTGGATGGACTCCCAGGTGTGACAAGTGTGATGTCAGTCTCACCTATCATCAGCGTATGGGGCAGATGGTGTGCCATTATTGCGGGACGTCCTATCCTGTGCCTTCCGTGTGCCCATGCTGTGAGAGCAGGGAGATACGTAATGTGGGTTATGGTACGGAGCGCATTGAGGACCAGTTGGCCAAAGTGTTGCCCGAAGCACGCATAGCACGCATGGACCTGGATACCACCCGAAGCCGCATGTCTTATGAACAAATCCTGCAGGACTTCCAGCAGGGCAGGACGGATGTGCTGGTAGGCACTCAGATGGTCACCAAGGGTCTCGACTTCGAGCATGTGTCTGTGGTGGGCATCCTGGATGCCGATGCGATGCTCAGCCAGCCCGATTTCCGCAGTCATGAACGTGCCTTCCAGATGATGGAGCAAGTGGCAGGCAGGGCAGGCCGAAAGGGTAGTCGGGGACAGGTGGTGCTGCAGACACGAGATCCGGAATCGCCCATCGTGCGGCAGGTGGTATTGCATGATTACCAGGGTATGTACGAATCCCAGATGGAGGAACGCCGTCTCTTTGGCTATCCTCCCTTCTGCCGCCTGGTGAGTGTATATATGAAACACCGTGAGGAAAAGGTATTGGATCAGCTGAGCAGAGAGATGGCACAGATACTACAGACGTCTTTCCACGAGCGCGTCTTGGGTCCCGATACTCCTCCTGTGGGTCGTGTGCAGATGATGCATATACGCAAGGTGTTGATAAAGGTTGATCTTTCCATGTCGTTGGGAAAGGTGCGCAGTTATCTGAGGAAGGTTCAGCAGTTCCTGCTTACACAACCACGTTACAAGGGAGCTCAGGTCTATTATGATATAGACTGAGGAGTACTGCTTGGAGCGTTTTTGTTTCCGGGCTCTTCGGGTTTCTTTATCTCGTCGGGGTATTGTACGCGAGTGTGGTAGATGGTCTTGAGTTTGGCTTTGAACACATCTTTGGCAATCTCTATCTCACGGAATGTGATGGGACACATCTTGAAGAAGCCTTCCTTGACCTGACTGTCGATAATCTTCTCCACCAATGCACTCACGCTCTCCTCGGTATATTCCGGCAGACTGCGTGATGCGGCTTCCACGGCATCTGCCATCATCAGTATGGCCTGCTCCAGAGTCTCGGGGTTAGGTCCAGGATACGTGAAGAGACTTGGGTCTGGCTCCTGGTCGGGGTATTTGTTCTTAAAGGAAATGTAGAAGTATTTGGCCATACTGGTCCCATGGTGAGTCACGATAAAGTCCTTGATAGCCTTGGGTAGCTTGTATTTGTCGGCCAGTTTCATTCCATCACTGACGTGCCGGATGATAATCTGTGCGCTCTGTACCAGCGACAGATTGTCGTGCGGATTGGTTCCCGATTGGTTCTCAGTAAAGAATACAGGATTCTCCAGTTTGCCGATGTCGTGATACAGGGCTCCCGTTCTCACCAACTGACTCTTGGCCATGAGGTTGTTGGCCACCTCTGCAGCCAGATTGGCCACCTGCATACTGTGCTGGAAGGTGCCGGGAGCTTCTTCTGAGAGACGTCTCAAGACGGTGTTGTTGATGTTGGACAACTCTACGAGGGTCACATTGGAAGTGAATCCGAATATCCGCTCCACCGGTATGAGCAGCAGGTAAGATATCATGGACAGAATGCCGGCAATGACCAGATAGATGTAGGTCCACTTATCCAGTCCTTCGGTACTTTCCAGATTGCCGTTCATGATATCCAGACACAGGTAGGCTCCCAGTGATACTGCCGTCACGGCGATGGCTGCTCTGAGCAAGTCCGAACGTTGGTTCAATTGCCTCAGACTGTATATGGCCACCAGTCCCGAGAGGGATTCTGTGACCAGGAATTCGAAGGGATGCTTCAATGCTACGGCGCAGGTAAGCAGCATGATGACATGCGTCATAAATGCCGTACGGGAGTCCATGAAGATGCGTATGAATATGGGCAGGATGCAATAGGGTACCAGGTACACGCTCATGAGTGAATGTCTCATCATGCCATACGTAATCACGGGGAACACCATATAGAGGGTCAGTACGAGAGCCACCGTACGCGGGCTGTCGAGATAATCGCTTCGGAATTGCTTGAAATAGCCAAACAGCATAAGCACCATCAGCATGGCATAGAAAAACTGTCCTGTGATGAGCGCCATGCGTTCCGAGGTACTCTTCTCTCTCTCCTTTTGATAGCGTTCGAACGATTTCAGTACGCAATACGTGTATTCGTCCACAATCTGTCCGCGGTCCACGATTTTCTGCCCCACCTGTACTTGTCCCATGTAGGGTACCAGCGTGTTGTCCACCTCTTGCCTTTGCTGCTTTGACTTGGCTTCATCGTATATGAGGTTGGGCTTTATATATTGTATTAACTCGAGATTCTGTATGGAGTTGTGCTTGAAACGCATACTGTCCTGCTCGCTTGTCATGTACTCATATGCGGTCTTCTCCGTAAACACTTGCTTGAATGGCTTGGCGCTTGCTTCGTTTTGCCAGTACAGACAGATGATAGTGGTCTGCTCCTGTTGCAGGCGTTCGTAGTCTTCGTTTGACATGATGCCACGCTGATACACCTCTGCCAGTTTCTTCTGCAAGTGAGACAGATAGGAATAGGGTAGATCTCCTTTGAGCTTTTCGTTGAATTCGTTCTTTAGGGCCAACAGCATGGAATCCCTTATACCAGGGTCTTGCTGGAAGTATGGCTCGTAGAATCTGTGGAGGCTGTCTCGCTCACGTTTCAGTATTTCATCTGGCTTGAATACGGGGAAGCTGTCCATGGCTATCAGTGGACTCTCGTCCCACGGTTCTCCTTTTTTGTAAGTCAGTTCGTCAACGGAGTTGCTGGGCATGACACTGGTCAGGAAAAGTATAGAGGCCAGTATGACAAGGCTCCGGAATAAAATTTCTCTTGGGGTCAGTTTGCGTCTGTGATTGAATCTGCTCATATTGTTGTCTGTTCTTGTGGGAACTTAATCCCCCCTGTAAGTGTCATGCAAAAATACAAAAAAACCTCAGCCAATTAGAAAAAAAGACGTAATTTTGCGCAAAATAACCGACACAAACTTATGTCTGATAGAAAAGTCAGGGTGCGTTTTGCCCCTAGTCCTACAGGGCCGTTGCATATTGGAGGAGTGCGCACGGCTCTTTATAATTATCTTTTCGCACGCCAGCATGGCGGCGATTTAATATTCAGAATTGAAGATACGGACTCCACACGCTTTGTTCCTGGAGCCGAGGAATATATTCAGGAATCTTTCCGTTGGCTTGGCATTTCCTTTGATGAGGGTGTCGGTATAGGAGGTGAATATGGTCCCTATCGCCAGAGTGAGCGCAGGGACATTTATCGCCAGTATGTGCGTCAGCTCCTTGACAACGGTAAGGCCTATGTGGCTTTTGATACTCCCGAGGAGCTTGATGCCAAGCGTGCCTCGGTGGAGAACTTCCAGTATGACGCCTCTACCCGAATGCAGATGCGCAATTCTCTTTCGCTTGGTAAAGAGAAAACGCAGGAGCTGATGGATGCCGGTTGCCAGTATGTGGTACGTTTTCTCATTGAGCCCGGCCGTGATGTGGTAGTGCATGATATCATTCGTGGCGATGTGCATGTCAACAGCAGCATTCTGGACGATAAGGTGCTATATAAGAGTGCCGACGATCTGCCCACTTATCATTTGGCCAATATCGTGGATGATCATCTCATGCTGGTCAGCCATGTCATCAGAGGCGAGGAGTGGTTGCCCAGTGCACCGCTTCATGTCCTTCTCTACGAAGCCTTCGGCTGGCAGGACACCATGCCTGCATTTGCTCATCTGCCCTTGTTGCTCAAGCCCATTGGCAATGGTAAGCTGAGCAAGAGAGATGGAGACAAACTGGGATTCCCGGTGTTCCCTCTCGAGTGGCATGATCCCAAGAGTGGTGAGATAAGCCGAGGTTACCGTGAGCAAGGCTATCTGCCGCAGGCGGTAGTCAATTTCCTGGCTCTTCTTGGATGGAATCCGGGCAACGACCAGGAGCTTATGTCTCTGGAGGAGATGACTTCCCTCTTTGACCTCAGCAAGTGTTCCAAGAACGGAGCTAAGTTTGATTATGTCAAGGCAGCATGGTTCAATCATCAGTATCTGTTGCGTCAGGCCGAATCAGAATGGGTTCCCTCCTTTGATTCTCTGTTGCGCAAACAAGGGATAACAGCCACCCCCGAGCAGGAAGAGGCTGTGGTACGCATGATGAAACTCAAGGTGATAGAGTATGTGGATGCACAGGGCAATAAGCACAAGCGTAACATCAGTTTTGTAAGTGACCTGTGGCCGCTCACACGTTTCTTCTTCCAGGCTCCCGAAGGGTTTGATGCCGAGGATAAGTTTATCCGCAAGAACTGGAAGGAAACCACAGCCGAGGAGATGAGACAGTTGGCCGCTCTGCTCTCAGAAGTGGAGGATTTTACCGTTGAGGCTCTGAAGGAGGCTGTTGATGCTTGGTCCGAGACCACAGGACTGCGTCCTTGGAATGCCTGGAGAATCTGTCTGGTGGGAGCAGGCCAAGGCCCCGATATGTATGAACTGGCAAGTTTCCTGGGTAAGTCAGAGACACTTGCGCGTATGAATTTTGCAATAGAGACATTGGGCTGACATGTATACTCTGGCCATATACTTATATACGTTGGGTATCCTGTTGGTATCCCCTTTCCACCGCAAGGCGCGTGCAATGATTAAAGGTCGTTTCAAGACCTTCATTACTCTGCGTAAGAAGATTGATAAGAACAAGCGCTACGTATGGTTCCATGCTGCCTCCCTGGGAGAGTTTGAGCAGGGACGTTCCCTGATGGAGCGTTTCCGTAGCCTTCATCCCGAGTATCAGATACTGCTCACATTCTTCAGCCCCTCCGGTTATGAAGTGCGCAAGAATTATGAAGGAGCCGACATCGTCTGCTATCTGCCCATGGATACGCCAGGCAATGTGGCCAGTTTCCTCCGTATGGTGAAGCCCGAGATGGCGTTCTTCATCAAGTATGAATTCTGGTACAACATAATCCACTCCTGCTACAAGCATGGCATTCCTGTATATAGCGTAAGCAGCATCTTCCGCAGCAATAAAGTTTTCTTCCGCTGGTATGGAGCAGGCTATGCTCGCGTGTTGAAGATGATAGCACATTTCTTTGTGCAGGACGAGGAGTCGGCCCGATTGCTCGCCCTCAAGGGTATCAAGGACAATGTGACCATAGTGGGGGATACCCGTTTTGACCGAGTGCTGGATATCTGTCACCGCGCCAAGGATCTTCCTCTGGTGGAAGCTTTTGTGTCCAATGCCGATAAGGTGCTGGTGGTAGGCAGTAGTTGGCAGCCGGATGAATCACTGATTATTCCTTATTTCAATAAGCATTCTCGCCTGAAACTGATTCTGGTGCCTCATGTGATAGGTGATGACCGTATCCGTCAGATTAAGGAGAAAATCAAGCGCCCCTGTGTGTGCTACACCGATGCTCAAGTGGATACGGTGGCAGATGCTGATTGTCTGATAGTCAATTGTTACGGACTCCTGAGCAGTATATACCGATATGGGCATATTGCCTATGTGGGTGGCGGCTTTGGTGTGGGTATCCACAATGTTCCTGAGGCAGCCGTACACGGTGTGCCTGTTCTCATAGGCCCCAACAATAAGGGATTCCGTGAGGCTCAGGACCTTCTGCGTATGGGTGGATGCTTTGAGATTACGGGTTCCACTCTCTTCAATGCTGTCATGGACCGATTGATGGAGGATGACAGTTTGCGTCAGATACGTGGAGCCATTGGCCATAAGTATGTGGCATCCAACTCTGGTGCCACCGATATGATCTTCCGAACCCTGGGCCTGTAGAGAGTCCAGCACAGCAAGTGCAGAGCGTGTTTCCCCGGCTTTTTTAGATAAAGCAACGCCAGGGGAAACCTATTGGTGTGATAGCCTAAGGGAAAGAAGCAGTCTGTCGGACCTCCCTACAAGAATCGTCATTTCATGGCATGATATCGTCATTTCATGGCATGATACCATCATT
>OBLI01000815.1_pt1 | contig 32540 bp, 28 predicted proteins | sample 1519701 | NCBI WGS metagenome assembly OBLI01 (sample SAMEA3663005, study PRJEB22513) | pig gut metagenome | biome: pig gut; feature: pig-associated habitat; material: faeces | place: France | collected 2012 | reverse complement strand
ATCAATACAGCGAAATCATCCGTTCGCTTATGAGCGTTTATTTCTGTGGCGGCTTATGCATAGAAGATGTCACCTCTCATCTGATGTACCATCTCTCGCTTCACCCGACACTTCGCACATGTAGTGCCGACACGATTCTCAGCCTGTCTTCATGACGGAAAATTCCTCCTGAACTTCACTGAATGTCACGATGCGGACACTGGTGCAAGCGAACACTCAAGCAACATCAGTACAATAGAGGCAAAGCGCTACAATGCCGGAGCCAAAGACAACTACGAATGTCAGTTGCATGTACGCATCCATTGCGAGAAAGGCGCATTAAGCACCATTGCCTACAGTACAGACGGCACAGTTTTTCACACTCTCCCCACCACCTTCCATGCACGTGTCGGAAAGTGGATAGGTGCAAAGTACGAAGCATTCAGCATTGCTCCTCACGACACAGACAAGGGATGGTGTGACCTGAAACTTCGTTAACAGATACGCCAAAGCATTGACAAAGGGTTAAAAAGAGGACATTACATCTTCTCGAACTTGATTCTTATGCCAACATATGCCATTGCACCGGAGACAGGGCCCCACACCTGCGTGGCATCGAATGTTGAGGACCATGGTTGGTGTGCATTGATTATAGGGGCCCCGACATCGTGCACAGAAAACGTCAACAATGTCTTCTTCATAAACCTGACAGTCAGTACAACAAGTACAGTTGCCACTGTCACCGCCAAGTAGAACGATACAACTTCCCCCACATCGTCATCGCTACGATGTGAGAGAAGCTCCATACTATCGTCAATCACGACGACAAAAGGGATTACTAACTTTCTTTAATTAATCTAACAAAACTTTCTTTATGATACAATCGAACTTACTAATGTTCGATTTACCATCTCTAACGAAGTAAATTACTTTTTGAAGATATACTGTTTAATCAGTTTCTGGATCCTCTCGGGTGAGGTCTTGGCAGCCTTGCACTTCTCCACTACATGCTGTGTCAGCTCTTCAGGCATATCGACAACCTTCTTCCACTCGTCGATACGGTTGAACCAGTGACCTCTCGATGTTACCTTGTCGACCCACTCGTACTTGATTGCCTTGCGACCCATCTCGCTGTACATGCCGTTCTTGAGTGAATATGTGCCGTACTCATGAGGAAGAATGACATAGTTGCCCTGCTTGTCCTTAACGATTTCTGCACACGCATACTCGCCATTTGCGCGATAAACCTTAATCTGGTTGTAGTCCTCGTTGATGTGGTTCTTGTTCTCTCCCTCCCACTTCATCGAGGTCATAATCCACACACCAACGATTTCCTTGTCAGCAACCTTTGCCTGAGCGAAAGCTGATGTAGCATTTGCCAAAGAAAGGAACACGAGTGCCACGAATACTGCACATGCCTTTACCGAAACAACGGCTGAAAAATTAAACTTGTTCTTCATAATTGATGAAAATTTGAATTGTAAAGAATCGATTTCCATGTCAGGCAGCAGCAAGTCTGTAACTGCACGTCCCTGAAGGATTTCGACAGCAAAGGTAGAGCACTGCCATTACATTACGAAGAAATCGGGTTTGCAATATGTTGGCAAATGATTTACGAGGTTGTATTTTACTTTGCAAAAGGTTTGCAAAGAGTTTGCAAACCTCTGCCAACGTGCTTATAATGAATAGATAAACTCATCCCAATCCTTACTACTGCCCTTCTTGTCAAAAACTTTAGAATAGAGGCGGCTGCGTATGCTGCTGATACTGCTCTTGTCCTTGCAGAGCACGGTGGCAATGTCCGACGGCGACACGTTCAGCTTGAGAAGCTGGCATACTTGCATCTCTATCTCCGACATGTTTCGCAGTGTAAGCAGCGTGCTGTTAAAACGAGGATACACTCTCTTGAAGTGTTCCTCTATGCCGTTCCAATCGTCCTTGTTCAGGCGCTCTCCCCTTGAAATCTTCTTGCGCAGAGAAAGGTAAAACTCGCTCTGGTGAAAATCATCCTCTACGCTGTTCATCGCCATACGCACAGGCTCAGGCAACGACTGCCTCTCCTGCTCAATAAGTTTCAGTTCGTTCTCGACACGCTTCTTGTTCCTGTAAAGGAAATACACATAGTTCAGGAACATCATAAATGCCACACCAATGAAGATGAGCGTGTATACGAGAGTATGATTTACACTCTTCAGATGACTCTCGGCATACGAGAAGACATATCTATGAGGGGCTCTGGAACCGTCGTTGACATCGTTCCTGACAATATTGGTAATCTCAGCCACTGCCTCGTCACTGTAGGTGGTACAAACCTTCCATGTGTACTTTCGTCCAACCTCCTGAATGACGATGGTAGAGTCGTTGACGACTGTAAGAGGAAAATTGTTATCCTCCTGAAGATAGAGGTAATTATTCTTTCCATGGTCTATCAGGGTGTAGTGCTCCCTAATGCCAGGCACCGCCAACTTTCCACTTGGCGCCACCAGTATGCGGCACTCATAATAGCAACTGTCGTCGTAGATGCGAAGCAAGGTCAAATCGTCCTGATTATACTGATAGGTCTCTCCGTCAGGATAGACTACACATTCCAGCTCCCAGGTTCCATTCAGCACAAAAACCTCTTGTCCCTTGTCTTTGGAACAGGACAAGAGCAGGAATGGCATAATGAATAAAATGATATAAGAGACTCTTCTCATAATATATATAAATAATGTATAGGCGGAACCCAGTTGAAACATCTGCAAAGATAATCATTTTATGCGAATAATGCAGCGTCTCCGAGGCATCTGTTTACAGATATTGCATAAAAAGTTGAGGTAACAATAGACATTATGAACAAAAATTAGTAACTTTGCTCCAGATACATAACTTTATTTTCTAACGAATATTACTTTTAAAGATGATTAGACAAACTCTGACCGGTGCACTGATTCTTGCATCGACACTCAGCGTAAACGCCCAGAAGCCCATGCAGGCTCCACAAGGCGGCAAACAAATCAGTGACGAACTGATTGGTATCTTCTTCGAGGATATCAGCTCCTCTGCCGATGGCGGACTGTATGCAGAGTTGCTGCAGAATGGCTCTTTCGAGTTCAATCTTGCAGAACGTGACGGATGGGGACCAGGCACGGCATGGAGGGTGATACGCCCCGGCCACTCGCTCGGTCTTGCTCAGGCTCTGCAGCAGGACCCTATACACCCCAACAACCCCAACTATATGCGTCTGACCACTGAACGCGTGAGAGAGTTTAAGGACTACGACGGATGGAAAGGCTTCGGACTGGAGAACCACGGCTTTGACGGCATCAGCGTGAAAGCGGATGCCTGCTACGACTTCTCGTTCTTCGCTCGCAATGTCGATGGCAAGGACAAGCAGGTGAGGGTATCGCTTGTAGAACCGGGCAAGAAGGCAAGGGTGCTTGCAGATACCGTGCTGACGGTAAATGGTCAGACGTGGACTCCATATACGGCTACGCTACGTGCCAATGGCGACTGCCGCAATGCGGCCTTGCGCGTGCTGGTGCTCACTCTCGGCGTTATGGATGTCGACCAGCTGTCACTCATGCCTCAGGATACCTATAAGGGACACGGACTGCGCAGGGACCTGGCTGAGGCTCTTGAGGCTCTTAATCCAAAGTTCTTGCGTTTCCCTGGCGGATGCGTGGTGCATGGTGGTGGCGACGGATTCTGGAACACATATCGCTGGAAGACTACCGTTGGACCAAAGGAGCAGAGGCGACAGCTGAAAAACACATGGGGATATCATCAGTCGATGGGACTGGGTTACTATGAGTATTTCCAGTTGTGCGAGGACATGAACATGCAGCCTGTGCCAATACTGCCATGCGGAGTGAGCTGCCAGGGTGCCAATGGCGGATGGGATATGTGGCCGACGCAGGCACAGGACGTGGTGCCCATGCAGGAGATGGACGAATGGGTGCAGGATGCACTCGACCTCATAGAATGGGCTAACGGCGACGAGAACACCAAGTGGGGTAAGGTGAGGGCTGCTGCCGGACACCCCAAGCCTTTCGGACTGAAATACCTCGGCATAGGCAATGAGGAGAAGATATCGCCCGAGTTTGTTGAGCGCTTCAAATATATGTACAGCAAGATTACGGAGAAGCATCCCGAGATTGTAATCGTAGGTACGGCCGGCCCTGGCTCTCATCCCGGTAACCCCGACTACGAGGCTGGATGGAAGCTGGCACGCGAGCTGGACATGCCAATCCTGGACGAGCACTACTACGAGAAACACGACTATTTCGAGACCAGCCGACAGTATGACAGCTATCCGCGTGAGGGTAAGACAAAGGTGTATCTCGGCGAGTATGCGTCAAAGGACAAGAAGATGCGTGATGCCCTGGCCGAGGCCCTCTACCTGCTGCACGTGGAGCGCAATGGCGACATTGTCTGCATGACAAGCTACGCACCGCTGTTCGCACGCAAAAATGCAACTAACTGGAACCCAGACCTGATATATTTCGACAACGAGCGCCCGTTCCTCACCTGTAGCTACTATGTGCAGCAGATGTTCGGACAGTCATCGGGCAACTACTACTATGGCGACTGCGTGACTTTCGAGGGTGAGAAGACCAACATGCAGGAACAGTCGGTAGTGCTCAACACCAAGACGCGCCAGCTGTTTGTGAAGGTGTGCAATGCTGCCGCCGACGCACGCAAGGTGAACATCGACCTCTCTCGCTTCTCTGGACTGAAGAAGAATGCCGTTAAGACCACTCTTGCCGGTGAGCCTGACCAGGAGAACAACTTTGACGCACAGCCTGTAGCCCCCGTAAGGGAGAACGTTAAGGTAAGCAAGAAGATGACGGTGGATATGCAGCCACATTCCTTCGTGATGTACACCATACAGCTGTAATTGAACACAGTAGTTTAAACATATGCGTCCCGTCGTGTAGGCACGACGGGACGCATAAGTTTTGAGTAACCGTTTGTTTATTCTGCGGAAGCCTTATTCCGCTTTTAGGCAAATGATGTCGCCAGCGGCGGATGTTGGGATAGAGAAGCTGCCATCGCCATTGTCGGTAATGCCGACCTCGGTTCCGTTGACAGTAGCAGAGAGCGACGCATCGGCAGGCAGCAGTCCTACCGTCACGGTGAGTGGCATTCCCTGATGGTTGACTATCCTTGCGCGAGTGAACTTGCAATCCTTCCACTCCTGGTCTACAGTGAAGTCACCCACCGCTTTCAGTCCCCTGATGCTTCCGCCTGTCCATGCCGATGGCAGTGCCGGCAGCAGATGCACGTTGCCGTCATAGCTCTGCAGGAGCATTTCGGCCACGCCTGAGGTATATCCGAAGTTGCCGTCTATCTGGAATGGTGAATGGGCGTCCCACAGGTTGTAATAGCATCCACCCTGTCCAGCCATGGCGATGACATAGCTTTGGCTGTGCTTGAGCATGAGAGCAAATATTTCCCGTGCCTCGTTGCCCATGAGTGCCCTTGCAAGGAGGTTTACCTTCCATCCTCCCGACCACCCTGTAACGTCAGTGGCATTGCGCACGAGCAACGAGTTGACAGCTGCGTTAAAGAGATGTTTCCCGTTAGCATCATTGGCAAAGCCAGATACCTGGCCGTAGGGGAACAAGGCCATGAGGTGGCTCAGGTGACGGTGGTTGCTTGCATCGTTCTGCGAGTTAAGACTTAGCTCTGCCCATTCTTTCAGGCATGTCTTTCCGTTGTATTCCTCGGTGTGCAGCCCACGGTCAAGCACATTCCAGAAGTCGCGCATCTCCTGTAGCTCATCCTCCGCCACAGGTGACTCCTTGCCCAGAGCCTCGGCTCCCTTTATGACGCTGCTTACCACCTCTGCTGTGTTTTGTTGTGCAAATGCAGTGGAATATCCCGCCGGACCATGCTCTGGAGAATACTCATCTGCCACAAACCACGTGCCGTTATCAGCCTTGGTGCTGATATCCTTCAGGAACTGGGCCGACGCGAGCATTGCCGGCAGCGCACGCTTTAGGAAGTCACGGTCCAGGGTATAGCGGTAATGCTGCCACAGATGCGAGCAGTTCCATGCCGCCAGAGTCTTTATCTTGTCCCACTTCCATTGCGACGTGCCTCCAAAGATGTTGGTCTCCGTGGGCACCATCCATCCACGGGCACCACTCTTGTACCGCTGTGCCACCGTATGGAAGTTGTAGCTGTCACCGGCAAGGGTGATGATGTTGTTCAGGAATGGCAGGTGCATGGAGCTGAGATTGGTAGTCTCTGCTGGCCAGTAGTTCATCTGTACATTGACATCCGTGTGGATGTCGCAGTGCCAGAAGCGGGTATTGGAGTCGTTGTTCCAGATGCCCTGCAAGTTTGCTGGCACATTTATCAGCACATTGTTGCTGCTGACCATCAGGTAGCGTCCGTATTGGAAGTACAGCTGTTCGAGGAACAGCCCGTCAGCCTTTGTCCTGTTGTCGGCATTGGCGTAATAGTCTACCAATGCCTTCGTTGTCATTGTGCTGGCGGCATCGCCCAGTTGCAGCTGCACACGTCCCATGAGTTGCGAGAACTGTCCCACATGGTCATGGTGTACTTTCTCCCATCCGTCCGCACATGCGGTGTCGAGTAATTTGCTGTTGCTGGCAGCTATTTGCCCGCGTGTGCCGTTGACAAACGAAGGAGTACTGTCGTCGAAATTGGTGGCTACGGTCATAAAGAGAGTGACATCAGTGGCGCCATGGACCTCGATGCCCTGCTCAGATGTGGTCACTGTTCCGTCTGCTGCAACAACTCTCATCTCGGTACTGTAACAGACGCATTTAAGTTGTCCGCCAAAGGTTGCACGGCCAGCGTTGTAAGTAACCTCCGATGCCCCGATACTGGCATCAGGGTCATAGGAGAACCGCAGGTGCAGCCGGTCCTTACCCTCAGCCTCATAGTGGGCAGCCATGACGCGATGGGGAGCCGACACTAAATAGCGGCGCGTGAAGAGTGTGTTGTCAGCGTTGCTGAAGCTCACGCCTGCCACCCCCTGCTCAATATCCAGAAAACGCACGTAATCGTTGATAGGTCTGGTATCGTCAGCGACAGTTGCCATCCCACTGATGTCATCAACCAATATCCTGCCCAGACAGGCGTATATGCCATGCTCGCCCCAGTCGGTCGGAGAACCATTGTACAGGGTTTTTTCATTAAGAATTATCTCGTCCTGCCGCACGCCACCAAGAAGCGTAGCGCCAATCTGGCCGTTGCCAATAGGCAAGCCGTATTCCATCCAAGGGTTGTCGGAGCCGGAGGTGGTAGAGGGAAAGTCATACCACAGGCAGAGGTTGCTGACATCCGATGGGCGTGTACCGCCATTAACCTTATAGTATTCCACTTTGGGTGCCGATGACATACTTTGGTCATTAGCGGCTTCTGTTGTCCCCATGTCTGCAAGACACAGGAACGAGGCGAATGCCATACGAAAAGAACTGTTCGTAATTATGCTCATATATAAAAATGTTGTTATATTGGTGGTTTCGCTATACTCCTACATCCAGTCAGTCGTTGGTGTAGTGTATGCGGAAGTTGATGGGCATTTCGTATTCCACCCTGACGGGCGTGCCGTAGCGGAGGCCGGGTTCCCAGTTGGGCATTTCCTCTATCACCCTGGTGGCTTCCTTGGCAAAGGAGTCGAGTGCCTTCTGCCTGACGACGTTCTGCTCGTCGCCCTGCAGCTTGCGGAATGGCAGCTTGTCCTCAACGGTGATGCGATTGTCCTTCACGGTGACGTTAGATATGGAGCCGTCACGCTCTATGGTGAACCTCATGGTGGTGACACCCTCCAGACCGTAGTTGTTGGCTTCGCGTGGATAGTCAATCTTGTGCGAGAGATAATATCGCAGGTTGCGCTCGCCACCCTGAAAGCGAGGATTGCGCGACCGCTTGTTCTTCGGTATGCTCAGCTTGGCGTAGTTGAGGTATTTCAGCCTTTCGGCCAGCTTCTCCACCTTTACTGTGCGCAGCATAACCCTTCCCTCGGGACTTACGAGGTACATGGCGGGTATCCATTTGATGCCGAAGAGGCTGTATGTCTGAGTCTCTCTCATTTTCTTCAGCTCCGACACCTGCAGCCCGAGCATCTTGTTGTCCTCTATGTATTTCTGCCATACGGCCTTGTCGGTATCGTAGGATATGTGTATGAACACCACGCTGTCGGATGAGTATACGTACGACAGCTCGTTCATGGCCGGCATGTCCTTGCGGCAGTCCGGACACCATGAAGCCCAGAAGTGGAGCACCACGTAGCGGCCTCTTAGTGAGCTGAGGCTGATGTTGTGAATGCTGTCAATGACGATGTCGGGCACCATTGTGCCTATGGACAGCATTGATGGAGTGTAGAGAGAATCTGTGTCCTCGGCCTTGGCTGAGGATGCCGTGACTATTAGCATGGCGAGAGTAATGAGCAGTTGTTTCATAATGGTTGTCAGTTTATGTTCCTGTCTACCCTCAGCGTCTGGTGGCAGTATTCCACCACCGCCTGCCTGTGGGTGACGAATATTATTGTTTTGTCGTTGTCGGAGAGAATGTTCCTGAGCAGGTCGCGCTCAGTGTCGGTGTCGAGTGCGCTTGTAGACTCGTCGAAAATCATAATTGGCCTGTTGCGCAGCAGTGCCCTTGCTATGGCAATACGCTGTGCCTGTCCCTCGCTGAGTCCTCCTCCCTTCTCGCTGCATGTGGTGTCGATACCATCGGGCAGTTCGTAGACAAATTCGGCGCAGCTCTTGTCGAGTGCCTCTGCCATCTCGGCTTCCGTAGCATCGGGCTTGCCCAGCAGCAGGTTGTCGCGTATGGTGCCGCTCATGAGCGTGTTGCCCTGCGGCACGTAGACGAGGTTGCAGCGGTGGCGTGGCGTTATGGTGCTGGCGTTGCTGCCGTCGTAGATAACTACCTGTCCCTGTTGCGGACGTAGCAGTGCGAGAATGAGCCTTACGATGGTGGTCTTGCCGCCGCCCGTCTCGCCGAGCACCGCCGTGCATGTGCCTGGCTTGAAGTCGAAGTACATGTTGTCGATAACGTTATGGCTGCTGTCATCGTAGGCATAGGTAATATTCTCAAGCCTTATTCCGCACGGCTTTCCCATGTATAGCGGCTCTCCCTGCTCCTCAAGCGGCTCGTCCTCCAGTTCCATCAGCCTCTCTGCTGAAGTGAGCACAGAGACGAATGCCGGTACCAGCTTTGTGAGGTTGCGTGCGGGACCCTGTATCTTGTTGACGAGTTGCAGGAATGCCGTCATGCCTCCAAAGGTCAGCGTGTGTTCGGACATACGTATGGCAGCCCAAAGGAAGGCAACGAGATATCCGGCCGAGAACCCGACGTTGAGAATCAGGTTGCTGACCACGGAGAAGGCGGTGCGCTTAGTCACATGCTGCCGCAGTTCCGTCTGTGTGGAGCCTAGCTTGCCCACCATGGTGCTGTCGCCCTCAAGAGTCTTTATGAGCATGCGGTTTTGTATGGTCTCCTGCAGTACGCTTTGCACCTTGGAGTCGGAGTCGCGCACCTTGCGGGTGAGCTTCCGCATCTGTCTCACGTAAACCTTGCTCAGGAGTATGAACACAGGGATGATGGCGACGACGATGATGGCCAGCAGCCGGTCCATGGAGAATAGGTACAGAAAGGCACCTATGAACATTGCCAGGACAGACAGTGTGCTGGGAATGGTCTCGGCCAGGAAGTTTACCACTACGTTGACATCCGTCTCAAGCCTGTTGAGCACGTCGCCCGAATGTCGCGCCTCCCTTCCGTGCCACTCGGATCGAAGCATACGGTCGAGCAGTTCACGTTGCATGCGGTTCTGTGCCTTGATGCCAAGCAGGTTTCTCACCCATATCGAGCTGATGCTCAGGGCGAAGTCGGCGAGAATGAGTAGTCCGAATAGTCCCACCGACAGCAGTATGGAGCCAGGCACCGTACCTGCCGCCACGTCGATGGCGTGCTTCACCGCCCATACCTGTCCGAGGCTTACGGCCACTTCGCCCAGTCCTATTACTGCATTGAGCGTTGCCTGCAGCCTGTTGGCATGCCATGCCCTCCACAGCCACCCTACGATGTCGGCGATATCATAGCGTGGCTGCGTGGCCGATGGTCTAAGCTTCAAGATAAGCCAGCCCAGGCCGTTGCGTAGTGGTGATACTAATGCTGTCACTCTCTCTGGTCGGCTCCCCACATCATTTTCTCTCTGAGTGTGGAGAAATACCTTTGGTTATGGCGTTTGACAATGCGTATGCTATGAGGTGCTTTCCTTATGGTGAGCGTCGTGCCCTCGCGCAGCTTCTCGCTCCTGCCGTCTATGGCAACGAGGAAGTTGTGGCTGCGGCTCCCTACCGACAGCTGTATGACATTGTCATCATTGATGGCTATGGGGCGTATGTTCAGACTGTGTGGCGCAACAGGCGTGAGGCACAGTATGCCCGCCTGAGGCACGATGATTGGGCCACCGTTCGACAGACTGTAGGCTGTGGAACCAGTCGGGGTAGAGACAATCAGTCCGTCGGCCTGGTAGGTCACGAGGTATTCGCCATTGATGCTGGCACGTATGGAAATCATCGAGGCGTTGTCGCGCTTCAGCACCGCGATGTCGTTCAGTGCGAAGGGATTGCCCTCTATGGGCTCGCCGTCGGCCTCCACCTGTATCACCGCATGCTCCTCTATGGCAATATTGCCACTGTATATCTCGTCGAGAGCCTCGTCGACCTCACTTGGCAGGATGCTTGCCAGAAAGCCCAGCCTTCCCATGTTGACACCGATGATGGGTGTGCCCTTTGCGCCAACTTTGCTGGCAGCCTTCAGGAACGTACCGTCACCGCCAAGCGAGATGACGTAGTCGACGTCGAAGTTGTAGCCGTCGAAGATGCCCGTCACCGAGATGGGCATATGCTGCACGTTCACGAGGAAGTTGTAGAACGGGCGGTCCATGTAGGTCTCGGCTCCCCTGGCAGCGAGAAATGCCAGTATCTTCTCTATGGAGGCCGACTTCTTGGCTTGGTATTCATTGCCGAAGATGGCAAATCGAAGTGTCTGTTGTGTCATGCCGTGAGTATTGCAATTTTCTGCAAAGATAGCAAAAAATCCCTCTACACTGATAAGTAAACGCAAGTTTTTTACTATCTTTGCATCACGACAACAATTCAGTAAGCTATTATGATATACCAATTTCTCGCCAACGGCTTCGAGGACATCGAGGCTCTGGCACCAGTTGACATCCTCCGCAGGGGAGGTCTCGAAGTGAGGACAGTGAGCATAACAGGCTCGGAGTTTGTGGAGTCAGCGCATGGCGTGACGGTGAGGGCCGACGTGACCTTTGAGGATGCTGGCGACTTTGCCGATGCTGACATGCTGCTGCTGCCTGGAGGCATGCCGGGCTCAATGAACCTGAAGCTGCACGAGGGCGTCAGGGCGGCGTTGCTCGCACAGGCCGGTAGGGGAGGACGCATCGGAGCTATCTGCGCCGCGCCTATGGTGCTCGGCTCGCTCGGACTCCTTGATGGCAGAAAGGCAACATGCTACCCTGGCTTTGAGAGCCACCTCACAGGTGCCGACTATACCGCCGAGCTCGTTACCGTCGATGGCAACATCGTCACAGGCAAAGGCCCGGCAGCGGCATTCCCATACGCATACACCATTCTCTCGCTCTTCGTTGACGACGAGACCGTGAAGGGCATCAAGGAAGGCATGATGTACGTTTAATGCGCAACCCCCATTCATGTATCAGTAAATCAACATGGACTACATTATAATAGTAGCCGGAGGCAAGGGGCAACGCATGGGAACCGATATTCCCAAGCAGTTCCTTGAGCTGGCCGGCCAACCCATTCTCATGCGCACCATTCAGCGCTTTGCCGACTACGACCCCGCCATGCAGATAATACTCGTGCTCCCACGCGAGCAGCAGGACTATTGGCGGACGTTGTGTGAGAAGCACGATTTCACCGTTCCGCACACCATTGTCGATGGCGGTGCCACACGGTTTGAGTCATCTCGCAATGGTATCATGGCCATTCCTTCAGATGTGACAGACGGAGTGGTGGGCATACACGACGGCGTGCGTCCCTTCGTCTCGGCAGAGGTGATAGAACGATGCTTCGAGACCGCCCGCGAGGAGTTCGCGGCCATTCCCGTCATGCCCGTTGTCGAGACGCTGAGGTATGTCGACCGTCACGGCGGAGGACATAACGTCATGCGTGATGACTACAAGGTGGTGCAGACACCACAGACCTTCGACCTTACACTGCTGCGCAAGGCTTTTGAGCAGCCATACCAGGATAATTTCACTGACGACGCGTCGGTGGTAGAGAATCTGGGATGCACCGTGCAGACGGTAGAGGGCAACAGGGAGAACATCAAGATTACGACACCATTTGACTTGAAGGTAGGCGAACTGCTGTGTTAGACATTCTCGAACAAGACATAATGTTTCTGCAAGGCGTAGGGCCAAGGCGAAAGGAGATACTGAGCAAGGAGCTCGGCATCAGCACATGGCGTGACCTGCTCGAATACTATCCATATAAATATGTGGACAGGAGCAAGGTATACAATATCTGCGACCTTAGGGGCGACATGCCTTTCGTGCAGGTGATGGGGCGCATACTCAGTTTCGAGGAGTTCCCCATGCAGGCGCGCAAGGTGCGCATAGTTGCTCATGTCTCCGATGGCACTGGCGTTTGCGACATTGTCTGGTTCAATGGCTCCAAATACATATATAATAATTATAAGGTGGGCGAGCGGTATGTCATCTTCGGCAAGCCTGCACCTTATGGCGGACGCTATCAGTTCAGTCATCCCGATATGGACAAGGCTGACGACGTGCAGCTCTCTGAGATGGGCATGCAGCCACACTATGTCACCACAGACAAGATGAAGAAGACGGGGCTGATGTCGAACGCCATTGCCAAGCTGCAGGCTACGCTGGCCACGAAGCTGCCGTCGCCAATGCCCGAGACGCTGCCTCCCGACATGACTGCCAGGCTGCACCTTGCCCCGCGCGATGAGGCCCTGCGGCTAATCCATCACCCCAAGACCCTCACCGATGTCCAGCGTGCAACCCTTAGGCTAAAGTTCGAGGAGTTGTTCTACGTGCAGCTAAACATCCTGCGATACGCCAATGACAACAGGCGGAAGTACCGCGGATATGTGTTCCAGAAGGTCGGGTCGCTCTTCAACGACTTCTACAGCCTCCACCTGCCCTTCGAGCTTACCGATGCGCAGAAGAGGGTGATGCGCGAGATAAGGGCCGACATGAAAACTGGCCGGCAGATGAACAGGCTGCTGCAGGGCGATGTCGGCTCGGGTAAGACACTTGTGGCCCTGATGACGATGCTTATAGCCCTCGACAATGGTTTCCAGGCATGTATGATGGCACCCACCGAGATACTTGCCGAGCAGCATTTCGCCACCATCCGCGAGTTTCTTGGCTCGATGGACGTAAGGGTGGAGCTGCTCACGGGTACTGTGAAGGGAAAACGGCGCAAGGAGGTGCTGGAGAGCCTCGCTGCTGGTGATGTAGACATCCTCGTGGGTACTCACGCCATAATCGAGGACCCTGTGATGTTCTCGCATCTCGGAGTGGCAATCGTAGACGAGCAGCACCGCTTCGGTGTAGCACAGAGAGCAAAGCTTTGGTCAAAGAGCGATAATCCTCCCCACATTCTCGTCATGACAGCGACGCCTATACCGCGCACATTGGCCATGACCATCTATGGCGACCTCGACGTGAGCGTCATCGACCAGCTGCCGCCAGGCAGAAAGCCCATACAGACCATACACAAGTTCGACAGCCAGACTACCAGTCTCTACGAAGGCATACGCAAGCAGATAGCCCAAGGAAGACAGGTGTACATAGTGTTTCCGCTAATCAAGGAGAGCGAGAAGTCGGACCTGAAAAATCTTGAGGACGGCTACGAGACTCTCTGCCAGGCATTCCCCGACTGCAGGCTTAGCAAGGTTCATGGCAAGATGAAGCCGGCAGAGAAAGAGGTCGAGATGCAGAATTTTGTAAGCGGCACTACCCAGATACTCGTTGCCACCACTGTCATCGAGGTTGGAGTGAACGTGCCTAATGCGTCGGTGATGGTGATACTCGATGCACAGCGGTTCGGCCTCTCACAACTGCACCAGCTGCGCGGAAGGGTAGGGCGTGGGGCAAAGCAGAGCTACTGCATACTCGTAACCCCATATACCCTCACCACCGAGACACGCAAGCGCATCGACATCATGTGCTCCACCAACGACGGCTTTCAGATTGCAGAGGCAGACCTCAAGCTCAGAGGGCCGGGCGACCTGGAGGGCACACAGCAGAGCGGAATGGCATTCGACCTGAAAATTGCCGATATCGCACGCGACGGACAGATAGTTCAGATGGCACGCGACGAGGCACAGCGCGTCATAGACACCGACCCCCATTACGAGAAGCCCGAATGCGCAATCTTCTGGAACAGACTCAGGGAGATAAGGCAAACAAATGTTAATTGGGGAGCCATCAGCTGACATAGTCTTCATGATATTTCTTGATGTATGTCAAGACGACGCGAAGTGCCGTCTATACGAGCATTGCCGAAGTTTTAACAGTGGCTGACACCCCGTTTTGCAAACACTATATAGCAAACGGCGGTGTGTTAAAAGATGAATAAAAACTGTTAACCATGCAACTTCTTTGCAAATATTTTACTAACTTTGCAAAGTCTTTGAAAATCAAATGACATAACCTTCGATACTCCGCAAGGGAGGGCATTAGGTTGATGGGTAGGCGTAAAGCTGTATTTACCGGTTGGTAACAATCATAATCCTTCAGCCCCCAACAACATAAGGCACGCACCGGACGGACAGAAACTTATTACGGACACGCGGGGCACGGATACTACTGCCGGACTCAGCGCAACCCGAAAACAAAAATTGACATGAACTTCAAAAGACTGATAAAAGCATTCGCACTACCATTGCTGCTGGCTATGTCGGCAGAGCCTGTCGTGGCACAGGACCTGCTCGCCCGACAGGCACCAGTTGACCGCAAGGCACGCAAGCTCGACACGCTGGCACTTCAGAACATCATCTATAGAGAGAACCTTGAGTCTCCGGCCTCCGAGCTTTACGAGGACTGGAACAACACATACGCACACAAGGCCACCGAGGTGCCCGACTCTTTCCGCATTAACCTCAAGCATTTCTGCATGCCCACGCAGAGCAGGGTGGTGACGAGCAATTTCGGACCACGATGGGGAAGACAGCACAAGGGACTTGACATAAAGGTTTATATTGGCGATACCATCAGGTCAGCATTCTCAGGAAAAGTACGCATCGTCAGATACGAGGCTGCTGGCTATGGCAAGTATATCGTCATCAGACACCCCAACGGACTGGAGACCATCTACGGCCACTTGTCGAAGCAGCTCGTTGACGAGAACCAGGAGGTAAGGGCCGGTGACGTCATCGGACTTGGCGGCAACACAGGAAGGAGCACGGGCTCGCATCTTCACTTCGAGACCAGGCTCTGCGGAGTGGCCCTTAACCCTGCGCTGATGTTCGACTTCAGAAACCAGGACGTCACGGGCGACTTCTACACCTATAATAAGCGCACCTATGACAGGGAATCACGTGAGGCTACAGCCGCAAGAGGAAAAATCGGCAACGGAGGATATACCCGTGACGAGGTTCGGGGTGGCACAGGCTCTGACAACATCCTTGCACAGACTGGTGCTGCTGAGGCTGAGAAGCTCTATCACAAGGTTCAGTCTGGAGAGACCCTCTCGTCAATTGCTGCTAAGCGTGGCGTAACCATCGACCAGCTCTGCCGCCTGAACCACATAAGGAAAAACATGAAGATAAAGAAAGGCATGATCCTAAGATATTCATAACCCTGTACGCGCTGTTGAAGCGAATTTATAAATTTCCACAGAATCACAAATAATTAGGATATTTCTAAAGAAAATCCCTGGAGCGGCTGCTCCAGGGATTTGTGTTTCCATGCTTTTATGGAATGGGGAGTATATATGTTTGAGTTGTTATCATGCAGTCATGAAATGCGCGCCATAAAAAAAGTGGGTTACCACATCTGTCAATCCGCTACTTAGGCCCTGAGAAGCCTTCCCTTGAACTGACAGAGTGATACCCACATCGTATGTGTAGTGTACCTATAAAGTGTGCGTGAGGACATGGTGAGTCCTTGCAGCACACCCCGGGATACAGTTATAGCATACCCGTAAGCATTCACTATAGACCTTATCCGTGGGAATATTGAGTTTCTCAGGTTCAAGCAGCCCGGAACAGATCGTTTGTGACGCGTTTCTCAAAATTCATTGTCCGCCACCCGATTGTAGGCACATGTCTTAGCCTCATGGCAAGCGGATTGTGCAAAGGTAATTGTTTTATCCGAATTGACGAAAGAAAGGTAAGAAAAAAAGTAGGTATTATTCTTTTATCTGATTTTTTGTACTATCTTTGCATAGACATTCTGCAAATGTAGTGAACCTAAACAGATAGTTATGCGAGAAGCTATATATTCTGGAGACATCCGTGCCGTGGTGTTCGATGCCGACGATACATTGTGGGACTGCCAGTCTCACTTCGAGAGTGTGCAGGACCGTTACGGCCGTCTGCTGTCTTCCTACGGTCTTGCTCCTGAGTGTGTAGGCGAAAGCCTGTTTACCACCGAATGCCGCAACATGCCGTTGTTGGGCTATGGTGTGAAGGCGTTTACTATTTCCCTCATTGAGAATGCGTGTGCAATGACGCATGGCACCATAAGCGGTTCCGACATCAAGGAGATAATCGATATGGGGCGTAGTCTGTTGACATTCGAGGTGCGTCCGTTTGCTGGTATCTGCGACACGTTGTCGTGGTTGTCCCGGATAGATGGTGTCAGGGTTGCGCTGTTCACAAAAGGAGAATTGCTTGACCAGCAGTCGAAACTTGCGCGCTCGGGCTTGAGTGGTTATTTTGATGTTGTCGATATCGTTAGTGATAAGACACCGCAAGCCGTGCTCTCCTTGTGTCAGCGAATGAATGTAGAGCCATGCCGGACGCTCGTTGTCGGCAACTCCTTCAAGAGCGATGTGCTCCCCGCTATTGAGGCTGGAGCAAAGGCGGCATACGTGCCGTCGCAATATCTGTGGCTGTATGAGTCGGCAGAAGAGTTTGAGCATCCAGAAGTGAGGACTTACCGAAGCGTGGCTGAGATATTCGGGGTGACTTATTAGCGGGCTATTGGGTGATAGAGAAATCGGGTGCTCCCATTATCGGAATAATAATAACTTAACAATATATATTTATGAGAAAACTAATTACTACATGCTGCCTGTTTCTGTCGGTTATGGCGGCATTGGCACAGAACGAGATGAGCACGTTCCGCACCTGGGCGCTCACTCCGCCTATGGGTTGGAACTCTTGGGACTGTTACTATTCGTCAGTAACCGAGAAGGAAGTGATGCAGAATGCCAGGTATCTTGTCGACAACGGCTTGGCAGAGCGTGGCTGGCAGTATGTGGTCATAGACATCCGCTGGTATTGCAACCATCCCTCGCTTGGTGGTGGACAGTATAACGAAACAGGCACTCAGGGATATGTCCTCGATGATTATGGCCGTTACCTGCCCTCGCCCAGCCGGTTCCCCTCTGCCATGCAGGATGGTGTGAACTGTGGCTTCAAGGCCATCGGCGACAGCCTCCATGCCATGGGACTGAAGTTCGGCATACACATCATGCGAGGCCTGCCGAAGGCCGTTGTCGGCTCTGCGTACAAGCTGAAGGGTGCTGAGCAGACGGCATGGAGCAGTGTATACACCAGTACTGTTCCGGCCTGCACGTGGCTAAAGGATAACCTTACAATCCGCGACAACGAGTATGGACAGCTGTACTACAACAGCATCATGGACCTCTACGCCTCGTGGGGTGTCGACTTCATCAAGGTCGATGATCTCTCGCGTCCGTTCCATGCCGACGAGCTGCGTATGATCAGAAAGGCTATCGACCAGACAGGCCGTCCGATAGTATTGTCGATAAGCCCTGGCAAGACCATGTACCAGTATGCCACCGACTGCCTTGAGAATGCCAATATGTGGCGTATGATGGATGACCTGTGGGACAACTGGAGCCATGTGGATGCCGTCTTCAACGAGGCCAAGGCGTGGGCACCTTACTACCGTCCCGGAAACTATGCTGACTGCGACATGTTGCCGCTGGGACAGATTGCCATGACCATAGGCGACCCGGGATATACCTCGGCGCAGAGTGGCCGTTGGACAAACCTGACTCAGGACGAGCAATACTCGCTGATGACGCTCTGGGGAATATGCCACTCGCCACTGTTCTTTGGCGGCGAGATGACGAAGAATGATGACTTCACGCTGTCGCTCCTCACCAATGATGAGTACCTATACATGCACGCTTATGGAGAAAATGCACATGAGGTGATGTGCGATGAGGACCGTGGACAGGTGGCATGGACATCGGAAGACCCTGCTACCAACAACAGGTATCTGGCACTTTTCCAGCGTGACAACAACAGATGGGTGGTTGGAGCCAAGGCACTATATAAATCGGAAACCGTAGCGTATACCACCGACGGTCATGCCGTCGATGTTGATATAGAGTGGCCTGAGGGCAGCAAGACCCTTGTACTGGTAGTCGATGATGCAGGCGATAACTACAATTACGATCATGCCGACTGGATTAATCCCACACTGGTGCTCAGAGACGGTACCGAGGTGGACCTCACGGGCACCTATCGCAGCCGTGTGTATACCAACTCCTACTTCAACAGAGTATACGAGAACAAGAATGTTGAAAGTGGAGGAAAGATGAAGGTACTGGGAACGACATATGACCGCGGCTTCTCTACCGATGCCAATGCTGCCATCTTCTTTACCATCCCCGACGATATGGATGTTGTAAGATTTAAGGCTATGGCAGCAGCCGATGACTCCGGTATCAATCAGACTGGCTCCACTACGAGCATCCGCTTCATGGTGTTCGACAGCAACCCTCTCACTGCCGAGCAGGATGACTATGCCGCCCGGACGGGACTTATCTCAAGGTCTGGGACGAAGAGTGCCATGGTAGATGCCGACATAACAGGTGCCGACCAGCTACGCATCGTTGTGAGCAACTGGGGAGACGGCTTTGCATATGATAGGGCCGATATCGTCAACCCGGTACTTGTGGATGCCGAAGGCAACGAGACAAAACTGACAACGCTGAAGCCAACGTCCTACACCTCAGAGTGGGGAACGCTGCACACCAATGCCAATGTAGAGGGTGGACCGCTCAAGATTGAGGGTAAGACCTATTCAAACGGTTTGGGTGCCAACGCGCAATGTACCATCATCTACGACTTGCCTCAAGGGCACAATTTCGTTAGGTTCAAGGCTCTCTGCGGCTACGACTCCAGTTGTGACACCGACAATACATCGTCATCGGGCACGACAATGGAATTCATCATATATGCTGACAGAAGCAACGATGACTTTGCGTTCGACCTTACACTGTTGGGATATGGCGCAGGAGAGTCAGTGCCTGTATATGATGTATGGAGTGGCGAGTCGCTTGGCACGTTCACTGGTGCAATTAATACTACGGTCCGCAGTCATGGTGCCCGTCTGCTGAGGATTGGCAATGAGATACCGGCTGGTATCCGTCTTCCGCAGACTCCCGTTTCTACGGTAGGAAAGACCACTGCTGACGATGGATGGTATAACTTGCAGGGAGTGAAAACCGACAGTCCTAAAAGTGGTATATATATAAGGAATGGTAAGAAGATTATTAAATAACAATGACGCAGGAAAACCCTTATATAATACAGTTCCCCGACCTGATGAGGGGAAAGAAGATAATGTATATCCACGGCTTTGGCTCGTCAGCCCAGTCTGGAACGGTGAAGCGCATCAAGGATGCGCTTCCCAATGCCGTGGTGATAGCCTACGACATGCCGCTGCATCCGGCCGATGCCATGGCTCTGCTGCATGATGTGTGCGAAAGGGAAAAGCCCGACCTCATCATAGGAACCTCTATGGGTGGCATGTATGCCGAGATGCTCTATGGCATCGACCGCATATGCGTGAACCCGGCTTTCCAGATGTTCGAGACGATGAAGGAGCATGGCATGACGGGAAAGCAGCTGTGGCAGAACCCGCGTGCCGATGGTGAGACGGAGTTTATCGTGACAAAGGCTCTTGAGAAGGAATATCGTGACGTGTGCATGCAGTGTTTCGAGCATGCCACCGAGGACAACGATCATGTATACGGGCTGTTTGGCGACAGCGACCCCGTAGTGCATACTTTCGGCCTGTTCTGTGAGCATTATACCCAGGCCATGCATTTCCATGGCGAGCACCGCATGGATGACAGCGCCTTCCTGCATGGTGTGGTGCCGGTGATAAGATGGATTAGCGACAAGCAGGAGGGTAGGGAACGCCCGTGCCTGTACATTGCCGCCGACACCCTGAAAGACAGTTTTGGACGCCCTAAGTCGAGCATGGTGAAAACATACGAGCAGCTCATAGAGACCTTTGATGTCAGAATAGTGGCTCCATGTCCTACCAACCGCCATCAGGACATAGAAGCAATGATGACGTGGGCGGAGGAATATCTCTCCACCCCTGCCCACGACCGGGTGATATTCACCAATCAGCCCCAGAACCTCATTGGCGACTACCTCATAAGCGCAGCTCCGTGCGGCAACTTCATGGGAACGGTGATAGAGTTTGGCAGTGACACGTTCAAGACATGGGAGGACATAAAGGTGTTCTTCAGCCGGATAGTCAATACTCCGTCTTGACGGTAGACTCACGCCACATCCTGAATGCTTCCTGAGCCTCCTCGGGCAGCAGCGCCTCCATCTGCTTGGAGCGTTCGGCCGGATTTAGTGCCAGCTCCTGGTAGATGAAATCGTCATCAAACCCTATTGCCGCAGCATCCTTGCGGTTGTTGCCATAGAATATTCTGTCGAGGCGTGCCCAATATATGGCGCCAAGGCACATGGGACAGGGCTCGCACGAGGTGTAGATGTCGTAGCCAGAGAGATTGAATGACCCGAGCTTGGCGGCTGCTTTCCTAATGCAGTTCACCTCAGCGTGTGCCGTAGGGTCGTGGTCGATGGTTACGGAATTGGATGCCTCGGCAATGATTTCTCCATCCTTGGATGCTATGACGGCTCCGAAGGGGCCGCCCCCTGAGCGCATGCTGTCCTCGCTCAAGGCGATGGCTCTGCGCATGAGTTGTTCTTTGTCCATGATTTCTGTGTGTTATGTATCCTTTGTTATGGGGACAAAAATAACGAAAATGTGGCAAACAACTCTGAGTCCTTTATAATCTTTAACGTGATTTTTACCACTTAACATCAATGTCTCATAAAACACGACGATACACCACTTCTGACGAGCTATATGGAAGAGTAGTGACGATACTCGACACAGCGTCTTCCGACAAGTCCGCTGCATACCGTATGATGCATGAGGCCCTGCTGCTGGTGTGCCAGGAGGGCACGGTTGGTTGCGGGCAGTCGTTCGGCAACCTGTTCTCGCAGGTAGACTATCTGTGCCGTAAACTGTCTATCCAGCGTGCCGACGCTGCAGCCATGCAGCGTATGCGCCGCAATACCAACCATCCGTCTGAGGCTGCAAATGTTGGCGATGATTGCAGAGCCCTTTCGGTGCTTGTCTCTGCAGTCTTTGGCGATGCCATACCATCATATCTTACTCCGCGCCTGCCGAGAGTATATAGTAACGTGAAGTCTGTCGCGGCTATTGACTATCGCAAGCTCCGTTGTGTTGTTGCCGGAACCGAAGGCTATACCATGACTGCCAAGGCTGATACCGATGGGGAAGGCTTTGTGCTGAAGGTGGATTTCGGCAACGACCAGCAGCAGTATCTTGCCAAGATACTTACCTGCGGCACTCAGGTGAACCTCATCGGTGTGAGGAAGGGTGAGGGAGAGATGTTCACGGCCGACTACATCATTGTTGAGCCCGACTATCTGCTTGACATCAGTACCATAGCCCGTTGTTTTACCGACTATGGGCACAGTCCGCTTGCGTATCTTCTTGGCCGTATGATGCCAGTTGCCAACAGCCAGGCCATATTGCTGGGAAATTATGCCGGGGCATTGCTTGACGATGCCGTGTGCGGTAATGTTGAGTGTGACTGGAAGACAACGCTCTGGAACAACGTCAGGGAAAAGGCACTTGAGTATGCCTCATGCCGCGACCTCAATGTGAAAGAACAATTCGCTGTAGCGGCAGCACGCCAGGCGAGCAATATAGTGCAGGTGGCCGACCAACTGTTTGGAGACGAGAGTCCGTTTGACCGTGGCAAGGCCATGCTGGAGCCGTCGTTTGTGTGCGAGGCGTTGGGCATACAGGGTAGGGTAGACCTGATGACGACCGATTTCCGGCTGCTTGTGGAGCAGAAGTCGGGAGCCAACTGGAACATACAAAGACAGACACCGAACAGCTATGGCAGTTTTCAGAAAGAAGACCACTACGTGCAGGTGCTCCTTTACTATGGGGTGCTCAGGCATAACTTCAACCTCCCATCCGACAAGACCGACATACGCCTGCTCTATTCCAAGTATCCGCTACCGGCTGGACTCGTTGTTGTGAGCTTTTACAAGCGGCTGCTCGCTGAGGCACTGAAGTTCCGCAACAGGGCCGTAGCACTCGACTATATGGTGGCAAGACAGGGCTTCCAGACTGTGATGCCACTGCTGAAGACGGCCAATCTCAATGAGAAGGGCATCACTGACAAGCTGTGGACAAACTATGTGAGGCCGCAATTGGAGGGCATCATCTCTCCTGTTACCACCCTGGAGGGGGCCGACAGAGAGTATTTCTGCCGTATGATGACCTTCGTCTTCCGGGAGCAACTATACAACAAGACTGGAACCTTAGGACAGGGAAACAGCATGGCCGACCTGTGGAACATGCCTCTGGAGGAGAAGGTGGAGACAGGCAACATATTCTGTGGACTGACGCTTGATGGCATGGAACGCTCGGACGAGAGCAGGGGGTATGACAAACTTACACTTGCTGTCCCTGACAGGTCGGACACCTTTATTCCCAATTTCCGGCAGGGCGACATGGTTTATCTCTATGCCTACCGTGGCAAGCCCGATGTGAGGAAGGCCATATTGTTCAAGGGCACACTGGCGGAGATGCGCACGGGCACCATCGTGGTGTGTCTGAACAACGGTCAGCATAACGCCGACAATTTCTGTGTCTGCCCTCCGTCGCCCGACAACACTGGTACAGATAGCGGCACTCCAATAAGATATGCCATAGAGCATTGTGGCAGCGACAGCTCGGCAACGGCAGCCATACGCAGCCTACATAAGTTCGCTGCGACGGCACAGGCAGACCGCGATCTGTTCATGGGACGTCGGGAACCTCGCCGCAACGCCGAAAGATGCCTAACACAATCCTATAATCCGTCTTACGATGATATAGTGCTGAAGGCAAAGCAGGCCAATGACTACTTCCTGCTGGTGGGGCCGCCTGGTACGGGCAAGACGTCAATGGCGCTGAGATTTCTCGTTGCAGAGGAACTCACCTCGTCATGCGCATCCATACTGCTCACGGCATACACCAACAGGGCAGTCGATGAGATATGTGGTATGCTTGCTGACAATGGATACGAATTCCTGCGCATAGGCAATGAGTATACCTGTGACGCGCGCTTCCGCAACCGCCTGCTGTCCAAGAGATTTGTAGGCAGGGAAAATCTGAGCGATATCCGTCACGCCATCTGCGAGGAACGCATCATCGTCGGTACGACCAGCACCCTCGCATCCCGTTCCTACCTGTTTGACATAAAGACGTTCTCGCTCGTCATTGTCGATGAGGCAAGCCAGATATTGGAGCCAGACATTATCGGACTGCTATGCTCTGCACGCAGGCCATGTGATGACGGCAGGCAGCGTGAAATGTCAAAGTTTATACTCATTGGTGACTACAAGCAGTTGCCGGCAGTGGTAAGACAGGATGCCTCGGAGTCGGCTGTGGAGAGTGGGCTGCTCGCTGGAACCGGACTTAGAGATTGCCGGGAGTCGCTTTTTGAGAGGCTGATACGAAACGAACGCCTCCATAAGCGTAGCCACTTCACGGGCACGCTAAGCAAATACGGACGCATGCACCCGGACATTGCACAGTTTCCCAATAACTGTTTCTACCGCAACGAGCACCTGACGCCAGTGCCGCTGCCCCACCAGACCGAACCGTCGCCATCGCCAAGGGTTGTGTTTATTTCATCGGCTGAGGAGTCACCGCAAGGACATCCTGATGCTATGTCGTCGGAGAAAGTGAATGTTGCCGAGGCACGCATCGTTGCCCGTCTGTTGGCTGAGACATGCAAGGAGTATGGCAGCAGCTTCTGTGCGGAGACAACCATTGGAGTTATCGTACCCTACCGTAACCAGATAGCTATGATACGCCGCGAGGCCGAGACCTATGGCATTCCGCAACTTGCCGATGTGTGCATAGACACCGTAGAGCGATACCAAGGTTCGCAGCGTGATGTAATCATCTATTCCACCACGGTGCGGCATCTCGGCCAGCTTGACTTCCTTACAGCCAACAGCTTCGAGGAGGATGGCAGGATTATAGACCGCAAGCTGAATGTGGCCATCACACGTGCACGCAAGAAACTGTACATCATCGGTGATGAGCAGATACTGCGGCACGATGCCCTGTACTCCGCGCTTATTGACATGGGCAGTAAGGCCTAAATAAAAATAATCTATTATAAAATAGACAAATTCTGTTTGCATGCTGTCAGAATATGTGATAACTTTGCAATATCAAAAACAATTTATTAACTAAAAACAATAGGAGGTTTAATTATGAGAAGTATCACAACATTCGATTTGCAGTATGCACACAGGTTCTACGGCTTCCAGGGTGAGGCTCAGTATCTTCATGGCCACACCGGCACGCTGACCATTGAGGTTGAGGATAGTGTCAACGAGGGAGTGAACATGGTTTACCCATGCAACGAGATACAGAAGATAGCATGGGATGTTCTGAAGAATTTCGACCACGCACTTGTGCTCAGGGAGGACGACCCACTGTTGCCTGCCGTGCTGGACGTTTACGAGAAGCAGGGCATCAAGGACGGACATCCGCGCAACACCATGAAGGGCGAGGCTTTCAAGACAGAGTTGGCAACAGCCTATCCCGACTGCCGTCTTGTCGTCACCAAGGAGACCATGACCGTAGAGGGAATGATAAAGATTGTATACGACCTGCTCAAGGACAAGCTTAACATTGCCAAGCTCACATTCACAAGTGGTGTCAATGCCGCATCGGCGGAGTTTGCCGACAGAAAGCAGATTGACAGGTGCCCGCTATGCGGTATCTCCCTTGATGAGAACGGTGTGTGCCCGAAGTGCGGCTACCGCAAGTAAATGCCCTCTGGCACAGCGTCATGGTAAGCCGCAAAAATGTTCCGCGGCGTAATTATGCCAAAAAATTTGGCCGTTCCGAAAATAATGCCTATCTTTGCAGCAGAGATTGATAGGAGAAACAGGAAACAGAATTCCGACATTGTGAAGAAAATGTCGGAATTCTCGTTTTTGTTATCTCATTATATTAACAAGACAACCTAAAAACACTTTTCGATTATGGCTTACATGTCACAAGAAGGCTACGACAAACTCGTGGCAGATCTCAAACAACTCGAATCTGTGGAGCGCCCAAAGGCTTCAGCAGCTATAGCGGAAGCGAGAGACAAGGGTGACCTGAGTGAAAATGCGGAATATGATGCAGCACGTGAGGCACAGGCACATCTCGAGGATAAGATTAACAAACTCAAGCTTGCCATAGCAGAGGCAAAAATCGTTGATGTCACAAGGCTTAGTGCAGACGCAGTACAGATTATGTCCAAGGTGGAGATGACTAATCTCGCAACCAAGGCAAAGATGACATATACCATTGTCAGCGAGAGCGAGGCAAACCTCAGAGAGGGAAAAATATCAATTCAGACTCCTATCGCCCAGGGACTGCTCAACAAGAAGGTTGGCGACGAGGTGGAGATAAAAATCCCTCGCGGCACCATCAAGTTGCGCATAGACAACATAACCATAGCTTAGGCTTCTGCAGGCTTAAGACTCTGTGAGGACTTTAGGAATACAGCAATACAACAACACACATATTTTTCTTATTATGACAATTTTCTCAAAGATAGTAGCAGGTGAGATTCCGAGCTACAAATGTGCCGAGAGCGATAAGTTCTATGCGTTCCTCGACATCAGTCCCCTTGCAAAGGGACATACATTGGTAATACCAAAAAGGGAGGTTGACTACATCTTCGACATGGAGGACGACGAGATTGCCGAGTTCCAGGTCTTTGCCAAGCGCGTTGCCGTGGCTCTGAAGAAGGCTTTCCCGTGCCGTAAGGTGGCGCAGGTAGTGTTGGGACTGGAGGTTCCTCATGCACACATACACCTCATACCCATGCAGAGCGAGGCTGATGTAGACTTCCGCAAAGAGCATCTGAAATTGGAACCAGAGGAGATGAAGGCTATTGCCGAACGCATTCTTGCCGAATTCTAATGCAGCGAACATGGGGGCAAGAAGTCAGCAATGGGAAGATAATTATAATAAGGTGTGGGAGTTTGTGACGGCGAACCATAGGGGACCGTCACGTCACCACATCGAGGAGCACAGGATGCTCAATTGGATGAAGTTCAACAGGCGAAAGCTGAATGCCAATGCCATGGACGATGCCCAGAAGGAGCGTTTCCTTCGCTTGCAGGACCTCATTCATTCTTTCCACCGTGTCAATCAGTATGAGTGAGCGTCTGCTGTGGCACAATGATGCGCCGTGCAAACTCCCATACTATGATGCCTGCCGTCACTGAGACGTTGAGTGAGTGCTTGGTGCCGAATTGTGGTATCTCTATGCAGCCGTCGCAACTGTCGACGACATTCTGCTGCACTCCCTTCACCTCATTACCGAACACCACGGCATAGCCTGCTGCTGACGGCTCCAGCTCAAGGTTCTGTAATTTTGTAGAACCTTCGGCCTGCTCAATGGCATATACCATCCGCCCCTGTGCTTTCAGCTCTCTTACCGCTTCTGACGTATCAGCGAAATACCGCCACGTCACAGAATCCTCACCGCCCAATGCAGTCTTGTGAATTTCTGCGTTGGGCGGTGTTGCTGTGATGCCGCACAGGTATACGGCCTCTATGCGGAAGGCATCGCCCGAGCGGAATACCGAGCCGACATTGTAGAGCGACCTCACGTTGTCGAGCACTACGATGACGGGCAGCTTGTCGGCCTGCCGGAACTCGTCAAGGCTTAGACGCTCCATCTCTATGGTCTTGAGCTTCCTCATGTTTCTGTTTTCTATTGCTGATGGTTGTTGTTGCCGCCCTTGAGCGAGTATGCCAGGGCATACGACTTTATCTGCTTCACCATGGCGAGCAGGCCGTTGGAACGGGTGGGGGAGAGATGGTCCTTCAGTCCTATGGCCTCTATGAAGTAGAGGTCGGCCTGCAGAATCTCGTCTGGCGTGTGCCCGCTCAGCACCCTTATGAGCAGCGCAATGATGCCCTTCACTATAAGGGCGTCGCTCTCTGCCGTGAATACGAGCTTGCCGTCGGTGCAGTCGCATTGTAGCCATACGCGGCTCTGGCATCCGTCTATGAGGTTCTGCTCGGTTTTGTATTTCTCGTCGAGGGCACCAAGCTCGTTGCCCAGGTCTATAAGCATCTGGTATTTGTCCATCCAGTCGTCGAAGTCAGCAAACTCGCTGATTACTTCGTCTTGTATCTCGTTTATTGTCATAGTCGTTATCAGTTGTTTTCAACTTTTTCTATTCGGAACAGCTTGTCGTTGGGGCGTACCTTTTCCGGCACGGGTATCGACACCCGCTGCCTTTGCAGCGCGCGTTCAACAGGCTTCAGGTCGTAGCGTATCTCATCGGCTGTCAGCCATAGGGCTCCTGTGGCATTGCCCGTGATGAGGAGCTTGTCGCCCAGTCCGAACTCTGATGCCTCTACGGCCACCTCGGCCACGCCGAGCTTGGAGAAATACTTTATCACCTTGCCGACGAGAACCTTGCGCTCGGTGGCGTTCGAGCCGTAGTGGCGGTTCCACTCGCCAAGCCTCTGCCCCTGGTAGTAACCGTCCCAGAAGCCGCGGTTGAACACTGTTGCGAGCCTCTGGTCCCACTCGTCCTTGCGCTCCTCGGTGAAGGTGCCGTTGATGACGCTGCTCACGGCCTCCTTGTAGCAGCTCACCACAGTATGTACGTATTCCGGTCCTCGTGCCCTGCCTTCTATCTTGAACACCCTCACTCCTGCCTTCATCATCCGGTCCATGAAGCGTATGGTCTTCAGGTCTTTCGGGCTCATTATATATTTGTTGTCTATTTCCAGCTGGTTGCCAGTCTCGTTGTCCGTGACGGTATACGAGCGACGGCATATCTGCACGCATTGTCCGCGGTTGGCACTCCGGTTGGCGTCGTGCAGGCTCATGTAGCACTTGCCGCTTACAGCCATGCACAATGCCCCATGGCAGAACATCTCTATGCGCACCAGCTGCCCGCTCGGTCCGCATACGTGCTGCTGTTCTATTTGGCGGTATATCTCTGCCACCTGCTCCATGTTCAGCTCGCGTGCCAGCACTACCACATCGGCAAACTGGGCATAGAACTTCAGTGCCTCTATGTTCGAGATGTTCAGCTGAGTCGACAGGTGTACCTCCACGCCCCGCTGACGGCAGTAGGTCATCACGGCCACGTCTGAGGCTATAACGGCACTGATGCCGGCCTCTGCAGCGGCGTCCACAATCTGGTGCATGGTGTCGATGTCCTCACCATAGATTATTGTGTTGACGGTGAGGTAGGTCTTTATGCCGTGCTCCGAGCAGATGGAGGCTATCTCCCTGAGGTCGTCGATGGTGAAATGGTTGGCCGAATGGGAGCGCATGTTGAGCTGCCCAATGCCGAAGTATACTGAGTCGGCACCGGCGTTGATGGCGGCAGCCAGCGACTCACGTGAGCCTACTGGAGCCATTATCTCGAAATCGGATGGTTGTGCGTTCATGGGTGCAAAGTTAGACATATTTTTCGTAATATCATCCCTCTTTCCAAAGTTTTTGGACATTGCTGCTCCTACATGACCGTACTTCATGCCTTGTACTTGTTTCATAACGTTTTTTTTCGTAACTTTGCGCTGTATGAAGAAGATGGCTTTCGTGCTCATGGCGGCTGTGCTGCTGATGGGCGGCTGCGGTGCCGGCGGCGATGAGCGGCACGATATAGAGGACGACGGTTACCGGATGGTGTGCAAGGTGAGGACAACGACCGTGCGCGACCAGGGTGACAGCGAGCTGTGCTGGGTCTATGCCATGCTCTCCACCATAGAGAGCGAGCGGCTTGCCATGGGCGACTCCGTGTGCCTGTCGGCCGACTATCTGGCCCGTATGCTCATTGCAGACAAGGGACGCCGGTGCCAGCTAAGCGGCAAGATGCCGGGCATGAGGGGCATGGCGCAGACGGCTGTCACGATGATGATGAGATATGGCATGATGCCCCATGGCTCATACCACGCACGCGAGGGCATGAGCTACAGGGCACTGAAACGGAAGGTGGCGGTAATGGCACGCCAGAGAACTACATTCCGTAAGTTCGACACCATGCTTGGGGACTTGCTCGACCGTGAGATAGGCTATCTGCCCAGGGCTGTCTACATGCTTGGTGCGGAATATACTCCTGTGGAGTTTGCCCACAGTGTTTGCCTGCCTGATGACTGGATGGCGGTGACCAGCTTCACTCATCATCCCTACGGTGAGCGTTTCGTTCTGGAGACTCCCGACAACGTGCTGGCTGACAGCTTTCTGAATGTAAGGCTCGACACTATGATGGCCTGGATAGAGCGGAGCCTCATGCAGGGGCACCCTGTATGTTGGGAGGGCGACATCAGCGAACCGGGATTCAGTATGGACAAGGGTACGGCTGTACTGGAGGGAATGACGCCACGCATAGATAGCAGGATGCGGCAGCTGGCATTCGAGAGAAGGGAGACTACCGACGACCACTGCATGGAGTTGATAGGCATAGCCACCGATGCCAGGGGTAGGAAATTCTTTGTTGCCCAAAACTCATGGGGCATCACTGGCCGCTATGGTGGTTATATACTGATGAGCGACAGCTATATGCGCTTGAAAACCATTGCCGTGATGATTAAGGCTGGCACATAGGAACGCACCGCTGTTCCGAACCCTCACGCCCACTCCCTCGCCGTGACAACAGAAATAAAAGGGAGGTTTTTCTTTGATATTTCCTTTGTTTGCACTACCTTTGCAAAAAATACCAATACATTACAGACAACAATGGGAAAGATTATACTCACAGGCGACAGGCCAACAGGCAAGCTCCATCTGGGACACTATGTTGGCAGCCTCCGCCGTCGCGTACAGTTGCAGAATGCCGGCGATTTCGACAAGATGTTCGTCTTTATGGCCGATGTGCAGGCTCTCACCGATAATGCCGACAATCCGGAGAAGATTAGGCAGAACATCATTGAGGTTGCTCTCGACTACCTCGCAGCAGGCCTCGACCCAGAGAAATGTACTCTGTTCATACAAAGTCAGATTCCTGAGCTCGCTGAGCTGACAACATACCTCATGAACCTCATCACCGTGAGTCGCGTGCAGCGCAACCCAACTGTTAAGACGGAGATAAAGATGCGCAACTTCGAGGCGAACATTCCGCTCGGCTTCTTTTGCTACCCTGTGTCGCAGGCTGCCGACATAACGCTCTTCAAGGCTACCACCGTGCCTGCTGGCGAGGACCAGGAGCCGATGCTGGAGGTGACAAGGGAACTGGTGCGCCGCTTCAACCAGACTTACGCCCCTATACTCGTTGAGCCGGAGATTATGCTGCCCGAATGTGCTACGGCACGAAGGCTGCCGGGTACGGACGGAAAGGAGAAGATGAGCAAGAGCCTCGGCAACTGCATATACCTCAGTGACTCGGAGAAGGACGTATGGAAGAAAGTCAAGAAGATGTCCAACGGTGAGCCGAGAATGAGCATGGATGAGCCCGGACACCTGGAGGGCAACGCTGTGTTCACTTACATGGAGGCGTTCTGCTGTGATGAGGACTTCGCCAACTACTGGCCGGAGTTCAAGAACCTCGACGAGCTGAAGGCGCAGTATGTGCAGGGGGGTATCGGCGACGGAACATGCAAGAAGTTCCTCAATACGGTACTCAACAACATGCTTGAGCCTATGAGGCAAAGAAGGCACGAGCTGGAGAAGGATATTCCCGAAATATACAATATCCTGCGCAAGGGCACGGAGAAGGCCAGGGAGACAGCGGCACAGACCATGGACGAGGTGAGGAAGGCCATGCAAATAGACTATTTCAACGATGCCGAGCTGATAAGGCAGCAGGCTGAGAGGTTCAGAGGAGAGTGAGCTGCTGATGACCGACCGTGCAACGAAACTCGTGATACTCGACTTCGACGGTACCATCGCCGACACACAGTCGCTTATCACGACAACAATGATGCAGACCATAGAGGCTCTCGGACTGGAAAGCCGCACGAGGGAGGAATGTGCGCGCATGATAGGACTGCCACTGAAAGAAACCTTCACAAGGCTCATTCCCATGAGCGATGAGATGGGTGACATGTGCGAGGCCACATACCGCAGGCTTTTCGACTGCAACAACACCGAGGGTGCCGTAACCCTATATCCAAAGGTTAGGGAAACGATAGAACATCTGCATGACGAAGACATAGCAGTGAGCATAGCAAGCAGCCGCGAGCGCAAGTCGCTCGACAGGTATGTGGACGTATTCGGTCTGAGACCATTCATTGACCTCGTGATTGGTGCAGACAATGTCTGTCACGCAAAGCCGCATCCGGAACCAGTCCTGCTCACTCTGCGCCACTTTGGTGTGGACGCATCGGAAACACTCGTCGTGGGCGACACGGCATACGACATCGAGATGGGAAAGCGTGCGGGATGCCGCACCTGTGGAGTGAGCTACGGCAATGGCAGCGTAGAGGAACTGCAAAACGCTGGTGCCGACTACATTATCGAACGGTTCGATATGTTGGAAGTATAAACAGAATAACCTAAGCGTGCCCGGCACCTTTCAGTCAGAAAGAGTCCGGGCACGTTCTGTTTGATACATTTCACCCCAGAACCAGTTTTTTGGAGTTAGCAGATATATCCTGAGAGGCTGCTGTGCCACGTATGGTGAGTCGTTCCACCCTTTTCTCTTATCCAGAAAAGTCAGACGATTACTGCAGCCAGTTTTGAACATCTCAGACGCAAAGCTTTGCAACCGCCCACGCAAAGCTTTGCATTCGCCCACGCAAAGCTTTGCATCTGCTCACGCAAAGCTTTGCGTGAAAAGGCGCCTTCGTTTACAGGGGACGTACTAAATGCGAAAAGGCACTTTGTAATTTGGGCGGGTCGGATACAAAACAAGAAGTCTGAAACACAAAAGTGCTAAAAACGAGTTATTATTCAACATCAAGTTAGGCGATTTAACAAATTATGTCTATCTTTGCACATGTAAATAGCTAAAATCAAAATAGATGACGAAGAAAGATTGTC
>OBLI01000813.1_pt1 | contig 32613 bp, 26 predicted proteins | sample 1519701 | NCBI WGS metagenome assembly OBLI01 (sample SAMEA3663005, study PRJEB22513) | pig gut metagenome | biome: pig gut; feature: pig-associated habitat; material: faeces | place: France | collected 2012 | reverse complement strand
TTATGCCACCACAAAGTATGTGCACATGAATGGCAAAGTATGTGCACATACAGACACAAATAAAAAGACGACTATAATTGTTAATAATGCCTTAAATAACCATATTTATTCTAATAACATATCATAAAATAAAGAAATTGTTGTATTTTTGCACTCGTAAATATAAGTTGAGTATCAATATGAGCAAGACAACAATGGTGAAGTGAACCCAAAAAGTTGGACACAACACTTACTGTTTATATGCAAAGAAGAACATGAGTTAAGAACTGAACGAGAGCAAAAAGGAGCTTACAATGTTCTCTGATTGCTGCCTAATCCAAGTTACCAATACTCAATGTTTCTTCCTGTCTGAACCACCACGCTATGCAGAGTATTCCTAAGCAGTTGCGGGTCGATGCGTTCTGAATATTTCACAAAGTCATCATAGTATGTGGCAAAGCACTTTCCTTATTCTGCATTCACCAACTGCATCAGTGTCTCGAAGCCATCCACCTTGCCGATGAGTTCCTCGCTGTCGAAATCCACGGTGTAGGCATACTTGTGGTTGATGCGATGCCACAGTTCCTGAAACTCCTTTTTGGCAAAGTTATCGTTGAGTTTGTTCTCTGGGGTCTGCGGTTTGCTTCCGTCGTCTATCATGTCGTCCAAAGCCTTCGGGTCGAAGATGCTCTGCACACGCTTATACACCTGTTCGGTATAGGGTTGCAGGTCATCGTCCAACGGCTTCAGCGTGCCGCCTTGCAGGTCGGTGTGGAACAGTTCCGTCACCTCACCGCTCTTGGTGATATAGCCGTTCATGCGCAACTGGAAATAGATGTCCTGCGCCTCGGCGGTGGTCACGGTGTGCTTCGTGCCGTCGGGCATAGTAAAAATCTTGCCCGTGAAGAACTCCATATCGGCACGCATCGGGCGGTCGTAGAGGTCGGCACGGATGTCCTTCTGCAGGTCGCTGACAAACGAGGCATAGCCCTCGCTCGCTATCACCGTCAGGCGGTTCACCTTATGTACTTCATCGGGCAATACGTCGCCGTCCTGCCTGATGCCACGGCTGTCCACACAGAGGCGCAAGCCGCGTCCCACTTCCTGCCGCTTCTGGCTGATGCTGTTCGACTGGCGCAGCGAACAGATTTGGAACACGTTGGGGTTGTCCCATCCCTCGCGTAGTGCCGAGTGGGAGAAGATGAATCGCACTGGCTCGTCGAGACTCAGCAGACGCTCCTTGTTCTTCAGGATAAGGTCGTAGGCAGAGATGTCATCAGCTGTATCAGAGCCTCGCTTGGTCTCGCTGTTCACCGCACGACCTTTCTTGTCAATGGAAAAGTAACCCGTGTGCGTGTCCTTCACGGCAATGCTGCCAAGGTAGGACATATAATCGGGATTGAACATGTTCTGCTGTTCGTTCAGCTCCGCCATGTATTCTTGCTCGAATATCTCGCCATAGCGTCCCAAGAGTTGCCTGCATCAGGAAGAATGTCATGGTCGTTGATGGACAGGAATTTGACTAATTGCTCCTTCCAGTCCTTCATCGACATAAGCTGTTGACGTTCCGCCCTTAGTTCTGCTATATCTACAAAGGCTGTGGAAAGCAGTTCAAGGGAACGTACCTCTTTCTCCGACAGGTAATTCTTGGCAACGGTCACATCACTCTTCCTGATTCTGCCGCCGGGAGCATTCTTCCAGGAGGTCAGTCCCATATTGGGCTTTTCGGCATTGGCACGGTCATATACGATTTCCGCTGCGGTCTGACGGGTGACGGCATAGTGCATCATGTTCTGCACGGTCTTATAGAAAAGGCGTGTAGTCTCGCTATTCTTGTCGTAGTCGTAACTGCACTCGGCATAGATGTCAGTTATCTTTTCGTAGTAACGCCGTTCGGAGGTGCGTATCTCACGGATGCGGTCGAGCAACTCTTCAAAGTAATCCTCGCCAAAGACAGTCTTGCCTTTCAATCGCTCATCGTCCAGCACAAATCCCTTGACAATAAAATCCTTCAGCACCTTGGTTGCCCAGATGCGGAACTGCGTAGCCTCGTAGCTGTTTACCCTGTATCCTACGGCAATGACGGCATCAAGATTGTAGAGCGTCACACCTTGCTTATCCCATTGTTCCGAGGGAATCAAAATTTTTTTGATGCAGTCGGACAAATGGAGTTCTCCGTTGTTCTCTATCTGTATCAGATGATAGCTGATGTCTGCACTTGTAACTCCAAACAATTCTGCCATCCGTTGTTGTGACAGCCAGAAAGTCTCCTGGTTGAACAGCACAGACACATTCACCTTGCCTGTGGATGAACGGTAGATAAGCACATTGCCTTCCATCCCTTTGGCCAATTCCTTGCCCGTCAATGCCCCTTGGAAATAATCCCGTGCCATCTTCACCATCGGCTTTCGCTGGTCGGCATTGCAGGCGATGCCCATACATGCCGCACGTGAGAGCAACACGCTCGTCACACGTCGTGCTGTGCCGTTGCCCAACTGCGCCATCTCTTCTATCTCACGGAAATGCTCGTCACGTTTCAGTCCCCGCTCCACTTGCAGAGCATGAGCCACCTTGTCCATGAGCCGCTCAAAGTTCCAATACTTCGTGTAGCCCATGGCCTTTGCCAGTTGGCGGGAGTTCCACCACTCATGGCCAGCCTCGTCAGTCTGCTTTATTGCCTCGAAGGGCGATTTCATTTCTTCTGCTTCCATCTGCTACAATATCTTGGTTACGGTGTCTGGGGAATAGGTCTTGAATATCTGCTCGAAGTTGGTGGCGGTGCTGTCGAAGTTCACGCTCTCCTCACGGCAAGGACGCAGTGCGGCATTGACAGGCGAGTTGGCCAGCAGGATAGCTTTCTTCTTGTCGGGCCAAGTGAACTGATAGCGTTCCTCACGTCCGCTGATGATGACATCCGAGAGGTTCTGCTGCAATTTCTCGAAGTCCACCTTGCGCACAAGTTCCCCTGTGCGCTCGTCAATCGTCTCCGTCACACAGTCAGGGAAGAGCGACTGAATCTTCTCGATATTCTCTTGCACCCTATTGGTGCTCTGCATTCTGAGTTTATCCATTCTGTTGTTTCTTTTTTAATTCTGTGAGTTAGGTCTTTTATCATATCTACTTTTTTATTTCGGCAAATGAAATGTAGAGTATCATTTAATTTGCTTTTGAATTACCCAACGTCCATTTTTACGACCACCTTCACGGGCTATAATGCCCTTTGCCTGGAAGTCTGCGAGGTCACGTTTGACAGTGATTGGTGACACCTTGGTCTTTACACCCGAACGGATTACCTTGTTCATCAGACGCTGGTAATGGTTCTCCTTAATTCCTAATTTCTAATTCCTCATCCACGTTGCCGCCATTGCGGAAGTTATGGCTTTCGTCAATCACAATCATGTCGTAGTTGCCCCAGTTGATATGCTCTGACCTTAACTGAAAAAGGTTGTCACTTTTTCTAGTATCATTCAACCTTCCACTCCCCGATAGTACGTCTTTCGGAGTCAAAGTTGACACCTACTTTCACTATGGGCAGTCGGCAATTGGCAAACTTCGACTTGTAATCCTTCAGGTCAATCTGCTTCATGGCTGCTTCCGCACTCTTGTTCAGTTTCAGTTCAAACAGGAAAAGGGTGGTCTTGGTTTGAAGTACAATATCCACTCGTCCCGTAGGTGTGTGTATCTCCACATCGGCAAAGTAATCGGACACGAGGGTGAAAATGATGTAGAGCACCTGCTGGTAGTGACCTTCAGTATCGGTGCCGTTGCAATAAGGCACCGTGCCGAGGAATGTCTGCAGAAGGCTCAGTGCACCGTCGATGTCGTCCTTGGCAAGGCAACGGGCTATATTGCGTGCGGTGTTGTTGACAACAAGCGTGTTGGGCATGACGTATGCAGGCACAAGGGATTTCGTCAGACCTATGCGCACCTCGTTGTTTGGTATGCCAAGTGTATAGCTATTGAAACTTTCGTCATAGTCCTTTATCGTAACATATCCGCTCTGGTATAGCAGTGGCATTATGGTCGTCATCCCTTCCGTAGGAGCATCGAAATCGTCGGCACCGCCTTCCATAGAAATGATGTCTGTGGGCACGATGTCGAATTTTCGGAGCATTTCTATAAGGTATGTCGGTGTGCCGGAACCAAACCAATAGTTGGTGAAGGCATGGTCTTGGAATGCGTTCAGCAGGCTGTATGGATTGAAGATGTCTGGCGAGGGCCATGTGAAATGGTAGCCGTCGTATTGATTTTTCAGCTGTGATATCGCCTCATCGCGTGTCGTCCTCCTATGTTTGGCAAAGTCATCAATATAGTCGGACATCTGCGTTGTCATCTCCTCAACAGTGATACCGCACACTGCGGCATAGTCTGGGCGCATGGAGATATTCTTCAGGTTGTTAAGCTCGCTGAAAATGCTGAGTTGTGAGAACTTGGTAATGCCTGTGAGGAAGACAAATTCTAAATATGGGTCAGAGGCCTTTAGCGGAGAGTAGAAATTACGCATTACATTTCTGAGTATCGGCAAGGCTTTTTCCTCATGCATCACGTCAAGCAGCGGAGCGTCATACTCGTCGATAAGGATAACCACCTTCTTGCCAGTCTTTTGGTATGCTGCTTGTATCAACGCTGCTAATCGGTCATTATTATCTGTTGAAGGATTTATAATGCCATAAGTCTTTTCATATTCTTCAAGGCGATTACCAATGTAGCGTTCAAGCTGTTCCTTCTCCATGTGCTTACCCATAGACATATCGAATCTCAGCACGGGATATTCAGTCCAATCCTTCTCCACTGTTTCGATGAAAAGCCCCTTGAACAAGTCCTTACGTCCCTCGAAATAAGCCTGGAGAGTAGATACAAGCAACGACTTGCCGAACCGCCTTGGACGGCTCAGGAAGATATAGTTGCTGAGGTGTATCATGTTCCATATACACTCAGTCTTGTCAATATACAGCATATCATTCTCTCTGATTTTCTCAAAGGTCTGTATGCCCACGGGCAGTCGCTTCAAAGTCTTCTTTTCCATATTTCTTGCGTTTTATGGCTACAAAGTTAGAAAAAAATATCGAATTATCAAAAAGAATGGCAGAAAAAGTGTAAATAATTCCATCACTCTTCATATTGCATTAAATCCATAATGGTTGCCTTCCATTATGACATTCGTTCTATTTTACAAGTATGTTGTTTCGTTTCCTTGTTGTAGTTGATGCCTACAAGAATGATGTCACCGGTGTATTCGGCAATCTTCGAAGGATACTCCTTTCGCTTAATCTGGTCGAGAGCCGTGTCGATGGAATGGTTGAATTTCAACTCTATGACAAGGGCTGGCTTGTTGACATTGCGACGGGGAATCATCACAAGGTCGGCATAGCCCTTGCCTGTGGCATACTCGCGATGGATGACATATTCGTTTCTTGCCCATATATAGGCCATGCTGAGCACACAAGCCAAGGAGTTCTCGTCGTTGTAAGAGAGGATACTGGTGTGCTCATCGTGAGCCCGGTCGATGGCCTGGGCTACAGCTTGTTCGTTGCCGGAGATAGTGGCATCAAGAAGATCCTGCGATGCAATTATCGAATCGACAAGTCGCGTCCAGGAAGTATCTTCTACTGCATTCAGGAATTCATCGCCTACCTCTTTGTTAGGAATATAGCATTTTTTAGAATCTTCATTGTATGCCAAATAACCGAGATGTATCAAAACTGTGAGGACATCATTCTTGCTGCACACTATGCGCATGTCGTTTTGGAATTTCAGAGTGTTGACATATACTTGTTCCCTAGATAACATTCGGATAACATCGTCTTTTAGTCCATTGAAATTCATCTGTATATAAGTCTTGACGGAGTCATAAGCACCTGTGGTTGACCAATAACTTCTACAGGAGCCACTCTTAATGGCTCTCATCACGGAATATGGATTATATATTGATTTCTCTGTGCCAATATAATATCCGTCATACCACAATTTCAGTTCTTCCAATGACACGTTATGACGTTTCGCCAACGCAACCACCTCTTCCTCGGTAAACCCATAGCAAGAAGCCAGATTGCCTGGAGCAATCATGGAATATTCGCAAAAGTTATTCAATGCCGACTCTGTGTTATATCTCTTTATTGGCAGAATGCCTGTGAGATACGCTCCTGCAAAAACTATATTAGAGCCAGAGCCTTTGAAGAGACGGCGAAGCAAGTCAACATACGACGTGACGATATTGTTATCCATACCCAGTTCGCGCAAGATGGCATCCCACTCGTCTATTATCATAAAGAAACGCTCGCCTGTGCTCTCGCTGATGCGATAGAGAATCTCCATCAAATCATCGTCGTCCTGTCTTTTAATCTGAGGGAATTCTGTAAGAATTTCGTTAATAATCTTATCCTGGATAATCTTCACAATTTCCTTCTCGTGCCTGAATCTTGTGGTAAAGTCAGTCATATCGACGCATATCACATAATACTTGTTGAGATGTGTCTCAAACGTAATGCCTTGCTCTGCCTTCAATCCTCGAAACAGCTCACGCGAATCGCACGACTTGTCGTAATAAGCACATAGCATCTTTGCTGCCATCGACTTTCCAAATCGTCGGCAGCGGGTGACGCAACTGTAACGGAACTCTGAGTTGAGTGTGTCGTTGATTAATGGTATCAGCGACGACTTGTCAACATATTCGTGAGTTACAATGTCTCTAAACTCAGCGTTGCCCTTATTGATGTATATACCCATAGCTTTAAGTCTTTTGCAGGAGTGATTTGCCTGTATCTGACTGCAAAGTTAAAGATTAAATTTGGTATCACCAAACTTTTATCCTTTTTTTTCTATAAAAAAGACGTAAGCCAACTCCTTTATGTCATGATGATATTTCCCATAATAGTATTATTTTGCAAAAAAAATGCACTTTTCTTTTACCAATTCAAAAATTATGATTAATTTTGCAGCATTTAATAACTATTTATAACTGTCATAATAATGAAGAAACAACTAATTACTACTTTGATGGCTCTCTTTACAATGGGAGTCGGGGCGCAAAACATGTTGCCCTACCAGAACCCCAACCTGTCTCCCGAAGAGCGTGCTGACGACCTTATTGGCCGACTGACAATCGAAGAGAAGACTGCGCTGATGATGGACCAATCGCCAGCTATAGAACGACTGGGCATCCCATCTTTCCAATGGTGGAACGAAGCACTACATGGAGTGGGACGAAACGGATATACCACTGTGTTCCCAATTACAATGGGTATGGCTGCTTCTTGGGACGATGCCCTACTCTATCGTTGTTTTGACGCTGTAAGCGACGAGGCTCGAATTAAAAATGCGCAGGCAAAGAGCAAAAACGAAATGAACCGCTATCAAGGTCTGTCATTCTGGACTCCCAACATAAATATCTTCCGCGACCCAAGATGGGGACGCGGACAGGAGACATACGGCGAAGACCCATTCCTGACATCACGCATGGGAGTGGCTGTTGTCAACGGACTACAAGGGAACAAAAACAACATTGACAGCAAATATATGAAATTGCTCGCATGTGCAAAGCATTATGCCGTTCATTCAGGACCTGAATGGAACAGACACTCATTCAATATAGAAAACTTGCCCGAACGCGACCTTTGGGAGACGTATCTGCCTGCATTCAAGGCTCTCGTAGAGAAAGCTAACGTAGCTGAGGTGATGTGCGCATATCAGAGAATTGACGGTGACCCTTGCTGCGGCAACAAAAGATACCTGCAGAGGATACTGAAGGATGATTGGGGATATCAAGGACTTGTGGTAAGCGATTGCGGAGCTATCAGCGATTTCTTTCAGAAAGGGTGTCATGAAGTGTCGGCAACACCGTCGATAGCTGCAGGAACAGCCATTATCGCAGGCACTGACGTAGAATGTGGTTCGGTATATAAGAATATCCCAAAAGCCTTGAAAAATGGTGAACTGTCTATGGATGCCATAAACAAATCACTCAAGCGACTGCTCACGGCAAGAATAAAACTGGGCGACCTTGACAATGACAACCTCGTGGAATGGACAAAAATACCACATGACCGTCTATGCTCAAAGCAGCATAACGCCCTCGCCTACGAAATGGCTCAGAAGAGTATTGTATTGCTGCAAAACAGCAATAACATATTACCGTTAAAGAAGAATGGTGGGAAGATTGTTGTGATGGGACCTAATGCCAACGATAGTGTGATGCAATGGGGAAACTATAGCGGTTATCCGCTTCATACAGTAACAATCCTCGAAGGAATCGAGAAAAAACTGAGGGGACAAGGTTGTGTGAAGTATGTGGATGGATGCGGACACGTGAGCAACACTGTAAGGGAAAGCCGATTTGCAAATTTAACGACTCCCGACGGCAAGGCTGGTATGGAAGCCTGTTATTGGAACAATACCAAGATGGAAGGAAAACAAGCTGCCACAGCCATTTATAAGAATGCAATAAACCTCAATAACGGAGGAAATACGGCATTTGCTGCGGGCGTAGAACTCGACAACTTCTCCGGACGATACAAAGCCCTGTTTAAGGCTCAAAGAGACGAGGAAGTGACTTTTGAACTGGAGGCGGACGACGGATATCGCATCATCATCAACGGTGACACTCTAAGGAATAGATTTGGACAGGCGCACGGAGTGCAGAAATGGTCGAAGACATATAATGTGAAGGCTGGAGAAAAATACGACATACAGATTGACTACATACAGATATTCGGTATGGCGCACATGAAATTTGATGTGTTTACCAACAAGTCTAAATCCATCGCGGATATATTGAAAGAAATATCAGATGCCGAATTTGTTGTATTTGCCGGTGGCATTTCTCCCCGACTTGAGGGCGAGGAAATGAAGGTTGATGCATACGGATTCAAAGGTGGCGACCGCACAGATATACAGTTGCCACAATGCCAGCGCGACCTCATAAAGGCTATCAGCGACGCGGGCAAGAAGGTTATCTTTGTCAACTGCTCTGGCTCTGCCATTGCTCTCGTGCCAGAGACATCCACTTGTCAAGCTATTATGCAGGCTTGGTATCCGGGTGAAAGGGGTGGCGATGCCGTGGCAGACGTGTTGTTCGGCGACTATAATCCATCGGGTAAACTGCCGGTCACCTTCTATCGCTCTGTGGATGACCTGCCTGATTTCCTTGATTATACTATGAAAAACCGCACTTACCGCTACTTCACAGGCAAACCTCTGTGGAATTTTGGTTATGGACTTAGTTATACATCTTTCTCATTTGGCAAACCTTCATACAAAAACGGTAAGATTTCTGTTGACGTAAGCAACACTGGTAAGTTGGATGGAGACGAGATAGTGCAGGTATATCTTCGACATACAAAAGATAATGACGGTCCGATAAAATCACTAAGAGGCTTCAAGCGTGTAAGTATAAAGGCTGGCGAGACTAAGCGCGTGGAGATAGACATGCCTAAAGAAAACTTTGAGACTTGGGACGCATCTACCAATACCATGCGAGTTATAGGTGGTGAATACGATATAATGGTTGGAAACAGTAGCATTGATGCTGATCTAAAGCATATAAAAGTAGTATTATAGACAATCTTAAAGATTATATGCAATAATCAAAAAAGTCGAGTATATGAAAAAGGGAATGGCCAATGACCATTCCCTTTTATTATGTTTAGACTTAAAGCCTTATCAATGATTAGGCTTTACATCTTGCCAATAATTAGTCGGCGAGCTTAGCCTTGATGAACTCACGGTTCAGGCGAGCAATATTGGCGATAGACTCGTTCTTCGGGCACTCTGCCTCGCAGGCACGAGTGTTGGTACAGTTACCGAATCCAAGCTCTTCCATCTTCATAACCATCGCCTTGGCGCGTTTTGCGGCCTCTGGACGGCCTTGCGGCAGCAGAGCGAGCTGTGATACCTTAGAGCTTACGAAAAGCATTGCAGAGCCGTTTTTACAAGCTGCTACGCAACATCCGCAACCGATACATGTAGCTGCATCCATAGCCTCGTCGGCATCTTCCTTAGGGATAAGGATAGCGTTGGCATCCTGTGGCTGACCTGTACGCACTGTTGTATAGCCACCAGCCTGGATAATCTTATCGAATGCAGAGCGGTCAACCATACAGTCCTTGATAACAGGGAATGCAGCCGAACGCCAAGGCTCAACAGTAATTACATCGCCATCATTGAAACGACGCATGTAGAGCTGGCAGGTGGTGGCACCAGTAGCAGGACCATGAGGATGTCCGTTGATATAGAGTGAGCACATACCGCAGATACCCTCGCGGCAGTCGTGGTCGAAGACGAAAGGCTCCTTGCCTTCCTCGATAAGTTCCTCGTTGAGGATGTCGAGCATCTCAAGGAACGAGGTATCGTCTGGAATGTCCTTCATCTCGCGAGTGTCGAAATGACCTTCGGCCTTGGGGCCGTTCTGACGCCAGAACTTAAGTGTGAATGATATATTTCTTGCCATAATAAATTATGTTCTTTCTTTAATGTGTTATTAATTCTTGTAGTTACGTGTCTGAACCTTGATAGCTTCGTACTCAAGTGGCTCTTTTGTGAGCTCAGGAGCTTTCTCGTCGCTACCCTGATACTCCCAGCAACCTACATAGAAGAAGTTCTCGTCGTCGCGCTTTGCCTCGCCTTCCTCTGTCTGGTACTCCTCACGGAAGTGACCACCACATGACTCGTTACGAGAAAGTGCATCGTAAGCAATAAGCTCACCCATTGTGATGAAGTCACGCAGGTGGATAGCCTTGTCAAGCTCGATATTCAAACCTTCCTTGCTTCCTGGAATGAAGAGGTTGGTGTTGAACTCCTTACGGATCTTCTTGATAAGCTCCAGACCTTCCTTAAGACCAGCTGCTGTACGACCCATACCAACGTGCTCCCACATGATGTGGCCAAGCTCTTTGTGGATTGAATCAACAGAACGCTTGCCCTGGATACCCATCAGACGGTCGATTTCGGCCTGAACACCCTTCTCTGCCTCGGCAAACTCAGGACGGTCGGTAGATACCTTTGGCCAGATAGCCTGGTCGGCCAGATAGTTCTGGATTGTGTAGGGCAATACGAAATATCCGTCAGCAAGTCCCTGCATAAGTGCAGAAGCACCAAGACGGTTGGCTCCGTGGTCGGAGAAGTTACACTCACCGATAGCAAACAGACCGGTGATTGTGGTCATAAGCTCATAGTCAACCCAAATACCACCCATAGTGTAGTGAACAGCAGGGAAGATCATCATCGGGTTGTAGTACTTAACACCATTGATTTCGTTGGCAAACTCACCTGGATTAACGTCGGTGATTTCCTCGTACATATCAAAAAGGTTACCATAACGCTGACGAACAACATCTATACCGAGACGCTCGATAGACTCAGAGAAGTCGAGGAACACGGCAAGACCGGTATTGTTAACGCCGAAGCCCTTGTCGCAACGCTCCTTGGCTGCACGTGAGGCAACGTCGCGGGGAACGAGGTTACCGAATGCCGGATAACGGCGCTCCAAGTAATAGTCGCGGTCTTCCTCGGGAATGTCACTACCCTTCTTTGTTCCAGCCTGAAGAGCCTTTGCATCCTCAATCTTCTTGGGCACCCAAATACGACCGTCGTTACGCAGAGACTCTGACATAAGGGTAAGCTTAGACTGCTTGTCGCCGTGAACGGGGATACATGTCGGGTGAATCTGAACGTATGAAGGATTAGCAAACATTGCACCCTTACGGTAGCACTGAACAGCAGCTGTACAGTTGCAACCCATAGCGTTGGTTGAGAGGAAGTATGTATTTCCATATCCACCAGTAGCAATAACTACGGCGTTGGCGCTGAAGCGCTCAAGCTTACCTGTAATGAGGTTCTTGGCAATAATACCACGGGCACGACCGTCAACGATTACAACATCCTCCATCTCATAACGAGTATAGAGCTTTACACGACCGGCGTTTACCTGGCAGCTGAGTGCTGAATAGGCACCAAGCAGAAGCTGCTGACCTGTCTGACCCTTTGCATAGAATGTACGTGACACCTGAGCACCACCGAAAGAACGGTTGGCAAGCATACCACCATACTCACGTGCGAAAGGTACGCCCTGGGCAACACACTGGTCGATGATGTCATTTGACACCTCAGCCAGACGATATACATTGGCCTCACGGGCACGATAGTCACCACCCTTTACTGTGTCGTAGAACAAACGATATACAGAGTCACCGTCGTTCTGATAGTTCTTAGCTGCGTTGATACCACCCTGTGCAGCGATAGAGTGAGCACGACGGGGTGAATCCTGAATGCAGAAATTCAACACGGTGAAACCCATCTCACCGAGACTTGCAGCAGCACTTGCTCCAGCAAGACCAGTACCTACGACGATTACATCGAGCTTAAGCTTGTTCTTGGGGTTCACCAGACGCTGGTGAGCTTTATAGTTGGTCCATTTCTCAGCCACTGGGCCTTCTGGAATTCTTGAATTTAATGTCTTAGCCATAATTGTCTTTAATAAACTATATGTTTTATTACTTTATAATATTAGTAGCAGCAAGCACCGCAACAGAGACTTGGTGCGCAATGGAATGCGAATGCCAATACTACAACGAGGAAGGCCAGCATGAGAATTGTTGTGTAGGCGATACCGATCGTCTTCCAACGCTCAAACCAAATCTTGCCGCTCCATCCCAGTGTGTGCATAGCGCTCCAGAAACCATGAGAGAGGTGGAACCAAATTGCCACAAGCCAGATGATGTAAAGAACAACATAGCAGGGGTTGGCAAAGGTGTCAACGATGTATGCAAAACCGTCAGCTGGATCATGTGCAGTCGCAATGCCAGTGAGCTCGGCAAACATCATGTTGTACCAGAAGTTCCAGAAGTGAAGCAGAAGACCAAGGATGACAATGATACCGAGAACAAGCATGTTCTGCGATGCCCACTCCACCTTAGGATTGCGCTCCGAAACTTCATAACGCTGATCACCACGAGCCTTGCGGTTCTGGGCTGTCAGCATAAATGCATAAACAATGTGAATCACTGCAAGGGCGGCGAGGCCCATTGTAGCCACTACTGCATACCAGTTGGCACCAAGAAATTCACAAATCATGTTGTAACCCTCTTCAGAGAACAGCGCCACCAAGTTCATACAACCATGGAAGGTCAGGAACAGAATAAGCGCAACTCCAGTGATGGACATTACAACTTTTCTACCAATAGATGAATTACATAACCACATAAATGATTGAAATTAAATTATTTAACTGTTAGAACTAAAAATATAATCCTTTACTTTTTGAGCTTTTTTAACCATAAAGCGATTGTATCACATAATCCTCTTTAGGTACGTAAACTCTGTATTTTGGCGCAAAATTACTATAAAATAATGATAAAACAAAGTATTTTTGCGCAAAAATCAATTTATTTTTTTAATTTTGCGGCGAAAAAGTGATTTTCGGGCTCTTTTGAGGCCTTTTTAGGGTTATTAAAGATAAAAAATGGAACTTAATTACGACATTGTGGTCATCGGAGGCGGTCATGCCGGATGTGAGGCGGCTACTGCTGCTGCCAACATGGGAGCAAAAACCTGTTTGGTGACCATGGACATGAACAAGATTGCGCAGATGAGCTGCAACCCTGCTATCGGTGGTATCGCCAAGGGACAAATCGTCAGAGAGATTGATGCCTTAGGTGGACACACGGCTGAGGTGACGGATGCTACCGCCATCCAATTCAGAATGCTCAATCGTGGCAAGGGACCTGCAGTGTGGAGTCCAAGGGCTCAATGCGACAGAGGTAAGTTTATATGGAAATGGAGAGAAGTGCTTGACAACACTCCTAATCTGAGTATCTGGCAAGACCAGGCAGACGAACTGCTCGTTGAGGAGTCGGCCAACGGTAAACGGGTTACCGGAGTCAAGACAATCTGGGGAGTCACAATCAATGCAAAATGTGTGATTGTGACTGCTGGCACATTCCTTAATGGTCTTCTGCATATCGGTAGAAAAATGATTGCCGGTGGACGAATTGCCGAACCTGCCGTACCTAATTTTACCCAAAGCATCACAAGACACGGAATACGCAGTGCCAGGATGAAGACCGGCACACCTGTAAGAATTGACAAACGATCGGTGGATTTTTCACTAATGGAGGTGCAGGATGGAGAAACCGATTTCCACCAATTTAGTTTTATGGCTCCACACAGACAATTGGCACAATTGCCGTGCTGGACATGTAATACTAATAAAGAAGTACACGACATACTGAAATCAGGTCTTGCAGACTCTCCCCTATTCAATGGGCAGATTCAAAGTATAGGACCAAGATACTGCCCTTCAATAGAAACAAAACTCGTCACGTTTGCCGACAAAGACCAACATCCTCTCTTCCTGGAACCAGAAGGTGTAGAGACAAACGAGATGTATCTTAATGGATTCTCTTCATCATTGCCAATGGAAATCCAACTGTCGGCTCTTAAAAAGATTCCCGCATTCCGAAATCTCGAGGTGTATCGACCTGGATATGCTATCGAATATGATTTCTTTGACCCTACCCAATTAAAGCATACATTGGAGTCGAAGATTGTAGATGGCCTATTCTTTGCAGGACAGGTTAATGGTACTACTGGATATGAGGAGGCAGCAGGACAAGGAGTCGTTGCCGGAATTAACGCAGCATTGGTTACGGCATTTACCGGGAAACGAGTGGATGAAGAAGACAACAAATACAGTTTTGTGATGAAACGCGATGAAAGCTATATTGGAGTGCTCATCGACGATCTTGTCACCAAAGGTGTGGACGAACCATACAGAATGTTTACTTCCAGAGCTGAATACCGAATACTGCTTCGCCAAGATGATGCAGATGCAAGACTTACCGAGAAGGCATACGAAATAGGTGCCGCATCCCGCAAGCGATACGACTGGTGGACAGAAAAGAAGGAGGCTATCGGTGAACTCATAAAATTCTGTGAATCGTATTCAATCAAACCAAAGGATGTCAACGCTACGTTGGAATCGTTAGGAACAACAACACTAAGAATGGGATGCAAACTGATAGATCTTGTTTCGCGACCTCAATTGAACTTTGCGACCCTTTCAGGATTTATTCCCGAACTAAAATCGCAATTGGAAAAACCGAGTAACCGCAATGAGGAAATTGCCGAAGCTGCGGAAATACGAATTAAATACAAAGGATATATCGAGCGAGAAAAAGTCGTTGCAGACAAGATGCACCGACTTGAAGGTATAAGAATCAAAGGACGGTTTGTATATTCAGAAATGAACCAACTATCTACAGAAGCCCGTCAAAAACTCGAAGCTATCAACCCGGAAACTATTGCACAGGCAAGCAGAATTCCCGGTGTCAGTCCAAGCGATATCAATGTACTATTAGTACTATTAGGTAGATAGAGTTTCACGTGAAACATTTAAGTAAAACAAAACATATTAATTAGTTGATTATGAACAACAAAACATTAATGGACAATCTGCGTTGCATACCGGATTTTCCGAAGAAAGGGATCAATTTCCGAGACGTTACTACACTCTACAAAAACCCAGAGTGCATGAGAGTAATGATGGACGAGTTGTACGAACTGTACAAGGACAAAGGCATCACTAAGATTGTCGGCATTGAGAGCCGCGGATTCGTAATGGCATCAGCATTAGCAGTTAAGTTAGGTGCTGGAGTAGTACTCTGCAGAAAAGAAGGAAAACTGCCTGCAGAAGTGGTAAAGGAAAGTTATTCTAAGGAATACGGAACTGACACCATTGAAATTCACAAGGATGCTATTAGCGAAAATGACGTAGTATTAATGCACGACGATTTGTTGGCAACAGGTGGTACGATGAAAGCCGCATGCGACCTGGTGAAGAAGTTTAATCCTAAAAAGATAATGGTAAATTTCATTATCGAAATTACCGACGAGGGATTACACGGAAGAGATGTTTTCGACAAGGACACTGAAATTACAACACTAATAACGGTGTGATATAACTACAGTCAGATTGAGAAACATAGAATATAAAACCTCCGCCGTAACCTTATATTACGGCGAAGGTAGAAGAACAAAAGTTCCACGTGAAACAAACAATATATAATGACGAAAGAAGAAAGAGAAAAAAGGAGGGAATATCTTTTGCAGATAGTAAGAAGGCTACCTGAAAAAGCAGGGAGCTACCAATACTATGACGAGAATGGAGAAATAATATATGTCGGCAAGGCAAAAAACCTAAAGAATCGTGTTTCTTCATATTTTCACACCGAAGTGGACAGGTACAAAACAAAAGTATTGGTAAGCAAAATATGGGATATCTCATACACAGTAGTGAATACAGAAGAAGATGCACTACTACTGGAAAATAGTCTGATAAAGAAATACAACCCAAGATATAATGTACTGCTAAAGGATGGAAAGACATATCCATCTATATGCGTGACAAACGAACCATTTCCGAGGATTTTCAAAACCAGAAACATCAATAAGAAATGGGGTACATACTATGGTCCCTACTCTCACATAGGATCAATGAACGCAATTCTGGAACTTATCAAAAAGCTATACCACCCAAGAACATGCAAGTTTCCGATAACAAAAGAAGGTATTGAAAAGGGAAAATATAACGTATGTCTTGATTATCATATAAAGAACTGCGGAGGCCCATGTATTGGAAAACAAACAGCAGAGGAATATACTAAAAACATAAATCAAGCAAGAGAAATTCTCAAAGGAAATACACGCAATATTTTGCGAGAGATGAGGGAGGAAATGATGGCTTTGGCGGAAGAACTCAAATTTGAAGAAGCTGAAGCAATAAAGAGAAAATATGAATTAATAGGTTTATACGTGGCCAAAAGTGAAGTTGTTAGTCATGTAATAGATAACATTGATGTTGTATCGATAACAAGTGACGAGAAAACTGCTTATATAAATTATATACATGTCAACAAGGGAAGCATTAACCAGTCTTTTACTTTTGAATATAAGAAGAAATTAGACGAGTCTGATGCAGACCTATTATCTTTAGGTATTGTGGAAATAAGAGAAAGATTTAACAGTAAGGCAAAGGAAATAATAGTTCCCTTTAATCTGGAATTGGAGCTTGACGGAATCACTCTGACGGTACCACAAAGAGGTGATAAAAAGACTCTACTTGATCTTAGTTTGATGAACTGCAAACAATATAAATTAGACATATTAAAGCAGAATGAAAAACTAAATCCCGAGCAAAAAACAACAAGGTTAATGAAGCAGATTCAAGATACCTTGAAACTGCCTACACTTCCCTATCAGATAGAATGTTTTGACAATTCAAATATTAGCGGAACTAATGCTGTAGCTGCATGTGTAGTTTTCAAACAACTTAAACCAAGTAAAAATGACTATAGAAAATACAATATAAAAACGGTTGTGGGTCCGGATGACTACGCATCTATGAAAGAGGTTGTGAGACGAAGATATACACGACTGATAGAAGAAAATCTGCGACTACCCGACCTGATAATTACAGATGGTGGAAAAGGGCAAATGGAGGTTGTGAGAGAAGTTGTTGAGGACGAACTCGGCCTACACATTCCCATAGCAGGACTGGCGAAAAATGACCGTCACAGAACAAATGAATTATTATATGGTTTTCCACCTGTTGTAGTGGGAATGAATGCTAATAGTGAACTATTTCACGTACTTACAAGAATACAAGATGAGGTACATAGATTTGCAATAACATTCCATAGAGACAAAAGATCAAAAAGGGCACTCCATTCAGAATTAGACGAAATACCTGGAATTGGGCCTAAGACAAAAGAACTGTTATTAAAGTCATTTAAGACCCTAAAGAAGATACAAGAATCTGATATTGAGACAATTAGTAAAATAATTGGACAGAAAAAAGCGGAACTCATTATTAATTATTTTAAAAATAAAGAAGAAAATAACATATAAATTTTGATACAATAAAAAATAATATTATCTTTGCAGAAGAAAAAATATTAATTAATAGAATAAAAAGATGAGAATTGTAATCCAGCGAGTTGGTCATGCCTCTGTTACAATAGAAGGAAAAGTGAAATCAGAGATCCAAAAAGGGTATCTGATATTACTCGGTATATGCGAGGATGACTCAACAGAAGATATAGAATGGCTTGTCAGAAAAGTAATTGGTTTAAGGGTGTTCGATGACGAGAATGGGGTTATGAATCGTTCTATTATGGACATAGATGGTGAGATACTAGTAATTAGTCAATTCACCTTATTTGCTAGTTACAAGAAAGGCAATAGACCATCTTGGCTGAGGGCTGCAAAACACGATATCTCTATCCCACTCTACAACGAGTTTTGCACAAAACTTAGCGCTGCTTTAGGTAAGGAAGTGGGTACTGGTGAATTTGGGGCAGACATGAAAGTTGAACTGCTCAACGACGGACCGGTTACTATCTGCATGGATACAAAAAACAAGGAATAATAAACATAAAATATGGAAAAAAATACATTAGACAGAATTGTGAGGATTATCGGAAACATTGCCGTGATAATCTATGTAGTACGGAGGTTTATTAACTTCCCCCAAGCTATTGTAACAACAGCATTAAGTGTGTGGGGATTGAGTATTATATACCAACTTACTAAATGGAAGGAAAACAAACCATCAGACAACTATTATAACATCTTCATTATAATTCTAATCTTAGCAGTTTTATTCCTGGGAATATAAATAGAAATGAAAGATATTACGATACATGAAGCTCAAGAGATGGTGGACAACTGGATAAAGACATACGGTGTGCGGTATTTCTCGGAGCTTACTAACATGGCAATACTTACTGAAGAGGTAGGCGAATTAGCAAGAATAATGGCACGAAAGTATGGTGACCAGAGTTTCAAGGAGGGAGAAAAACATAACCTGGGAGACGAGATGGCAGATATACTTTGGGTACTGATGTGCCTTGCAAACCAAACAGGTATTGACCTTACGGAAGCCCTGAAAAAGAACATAGAAAAGAAAACATCAAGGGACAAAAATAGACACATTAATAATGAGAAATTAAAGAATAAATAATAAGAATATGAGTGAAAATTGTAACTGCGGTCATCATCATGACCATGAAGAAAAGCCTCTCAATAAATATGAGCAGGCACTTAGCAAGTATCGCACAAATATTTCTGATGAGGAAGTACGCAACGCGGTAAAACAAATTATTGCAGAGAAAGTACATGAGAACGACAATCTCGATGTTAAGAAGTTCCTTCTGGGTAGCGTAGAACTTACAACCCTAAAGACAACGGATTCAGAGGAAAGCGTACTTGCCTTTACTGAAAAGGTGAACGAGTTTGACGAAGCATTCCCTGACCTACCCCATGTTGCGACAATTTGTGTATATCCATGCTTTGCAAAGACTGTTAGCGAATCATTGGAGGTAGATGGTGTTGAAATAGCATGCGTTTCAGGCAGTTTCCCTTCGTCTCAGGCACTTATTGAAGTGAAGGTGGCCGAGACTGCATTAGCAATAAAAGACGGCGCTACAGAGATAGATATAGTTATGCCTGTTGGTAAGTTCCTTAGCGGCGATTACGAAGGAGTTGCAGATGAGATAAACGAACTGAAAGAAGTATGCGGTGAGCAGAAAATGAAGGTTATACTTGAAACTGGTTGTCTTAAAACCGCAGAGAATATTAAGAAGGCATCTATAATAGCAATGTATGCAGGTGCTGACTACATCAAGACCTCAACAGGCAAACTGGAACCGGCAGCAACACCTGAGGCTGCTTACGTAATGTGTCAAGCTATTAAGGAATACTATGAGGAAACAGGCGTACAAATCGGTTTTAAGCCCGCAGGAGGCATTAATTCGGTTATGGATGCACTCATATACTACACGATAGTAAAAGAGGTCTTAGGAGAAAAATGGCTAACCAATGAATGGTTAAGACTAGGAACAAGTAGATTAGCAAACATGTTGTTGAGTGAAATCATTGGTAAAGAAACGAAATTCTTCTAAACACAAAATACTATGAAAAAAGAGGCGTACATGATGTACGCCTCAAATTTATCTATTTCTTTGTATAATAAATTCAACATAATTATAAAGAGCATATTGAATATCTTTATCAGTTACATTCTCAGAAATATAGCTATTACAAGACTCATGAAGTTTTGCCATTACCCGTTCAGCATATTCGATACCTCCATTAGATTTAGTAAAGTCAACAAGACGTTTAATTTCATCAGAAGTAACTTTATGCTGCTTAACCTTCAAAGCAATATTATACATCTCTTGATTATTAGTAGAACGAAGGGCATAAATAGCTGGGAGTGTTAATTTGCCTTCCTGCATATCATTTCCTGTTGGCTTACCAATTTCTTCCGAGTCGAAATAATCAAATATATCATCTTTAATTTGGAAAATGATACCAAGTTCTTTTCCGAATTTTTTAGCCTTCTCTATTTGTTCATCAGAGGCATTTGTAGATAAAGTAGCTATAGCACAACAGGATTCAAACAAAGCTGCTGTTTTTTGTTCAATAACCTGATAATAAACGTCTTCTGAAATATCGGAATTACTAATATTTGACAATTGAAGTATTTCTCCTTTAGCTAAAGTACAACCTAATTCAGATAGATTTTGTACAATTAAATGATTAGCTGTAAGAGAGATGTTAAGTAGGGCTGTAGAAAGGATATAATCACCCACCAATACGGCTAATTTATTGTTATATTCCGCATTTACAGATTTTTGACCCCGCCTCTCTTCACTATCATCTACTACATCATCATGAACAAGACTTGCAGTATGTAATAGTTCCAGGCCAACAGCAGATCTTAAAGTAACATCTGAGACTTTTCCAAAATTTTTTGCTAAAAGTAAAATTAATATAGGACGCATCTGTTTACCTGTCCTTTTTTTAATATAGGAAAGGACAGATGCAAGGAGACCATTGGAATGCGAAAAAGCATCGTTAAACAACTTCGAAAAGTCATCCAAATCTCCCAAAATTGGGTGTTTTATGATAGATAAATAATCCATTTACTGAATTTTGTGACAAAATTACTGAAAAAATCTCAGATTTGAGAATTTTTTTAGTAATTTTACACGCAAAATAATGAAGATTATGAATAAATTGTTTCTTTTAGACGCTTATGCACTAATTTACCGTGCATATTACGCATTAATACGCAACCCAAGGATTAATTCTAAGGGGATGAACACATCTGCAATAATGGGATTTGTAAACACCTTGAATGAGGTACTAACAAAAGAGAACCCAACGCATATTGCAGTGGCATTTGACCCATCTGGACCAACCTTCCGACATGAAGCATATCCAGAATACAAAGCACAACGAGAAGAGTGCCCGGAAGACATAAAAAAATCAGTTCCAATTATAAAGAAAATTCTTAATGCATGGAATATTTGTATCCTGGAAGAAAAGGGATATGAAGCTGATGATATTATTGGTACTGTTGCACTAAAAGCTGGAGAAAACGGTTTTCTAACCTACATGCTAACTCCTGACAAAGACTATGGACAGTTGGTAAGGGAGAATGTGTTTATGTATCGACCCAAATTTGGCAATACTGGATATGATATATTAGGTGTAGAAGAGATAAAGCAAAAATACGATCTCTCTACCCCACTCCAAGTTATTGACCTTCTAGGATTAATGGGTGACGCATCTGATAATATTCCAGGATGTCCAGGAGTTGGGGAGAAGACTGCCATCAAACTCATCAAGGAATATGGAAGCATCGAAAATCTGGTTGCAAATACAAATACCCTTAAAGGTGCAATGAAAAAGAAGGTTGAGGAAAACAAAGAGAAAATTGTCTTCTCAAAATTCCTTGCTACTATTAAAACTGATGTTCCAACAACTATTGACTTTGAAAACCTCAAAGTCAAAGAACCAAATGAAGAACAATTGAGAAGTTTGTTCGACGAACTGGAGTTTAAGACACTTACTGATAGAATTCTTAAAAAGAATCAAAAAAGTCAAAATAAGGTAGAAAAACAACTTGATTTATTTGCGGATTTTCCATCCGACGGTGAAGAAATTATAGAAAATTCAAGTTTTGAGACCTTAAAAACCATTCATCACGACTATAAACTCGTTGATAATGAAGAAGAAATAACGAGACTTTGTGATTTTTTAATGACAAAAGAAATTGTCAGTTTAGACACGGAGACAACTTCTACCAACGCAATTGAAGCAGAATTGGTGGGATTGAGCTTCTCAGTGGAAGAAAATAAGGCTTTCTATATCCCGATTCCGCCAAATCGTGAAAAAGCATTGGAAATTGTTAATATCTTTAAACCATTGTATGAAAACGAGAAAATCCTTAAGGTTGGTCAAAATATAAAATACGACCTGGAGGTGTTGGCAAACTATGGAGTGACTCTGTCGGGAAAGATGTTCGACACTATGATAGCTCACTATGTCATCCAACCAGAACTCTATCACAATATGGATTATTTGGCAGAGATATACCTCAAATACAAAACGATCCATATTGAGGAGTTAATAGGCCCCAAAGGTAAGGGACAGAAAAATATGCGCGATTTATCTCCAGAGCAAATTTATGAATATGCTGCGGAAGATGCAGATGTGACTCTCAAACTGAAAAACATATTGGAAAAGGAACTCAAGAAATATGACGTGGAACATTTGTTCTACGACATTGAAATGCCATTAATGCCAGTATTGGCAAGTATGGAGATGAATGGTGTAAGACTAGATACAAAATCATTGCAGGAAACGTCGGAAGTTTTGACACAGAGAATGAAAGCAATAGAGGATAAGATATACCAACTTGCAGGTGAATCATTCAATATAGCATCACCCAAACAAGTAGGAGAAATTCTGTTTGACAAACTGAAGATTGTAGAAAAAGCGAAGAAAACAAAAACTGGCCAATATGTCACAAACGAAGAAGTGCTACAAGGATTGAAACATAAACATGAAATTGTAGAGAACATATTGGAGCACAGGGGTTTAAAGAAACTACTCGGAACATATGTTGATGCCCTACCCTCTCTAATAAATCAACGCACAGGACATATACATACATCATTCAACCAGACCATAACATCAACAGGAAGACTATCATCAAGCGATCCTAACCTGCAAAACATACCAGTGAGAGGTGAAGATGGTAAGGAGATAAGAAAGGCGTTCATTCCAGAACCGGGATGTTTATTCTTTTCAGCAGACTATAGTCAGATTGAATTAAGAGTAATGGCACATCTCAGTGATGATGAGAATATGATTGAGGCATTCCGTGAGGGATATGACATTCATGCAGCCACAGCAGCCAAGATATACAAAGAGAATATTGATGACGTTTCGAGAGACCAGCGCACAAAGGCAAAGCGCGCCAATTTTGGTATTATCTATGGTATAACTGTATTTGGTCTTGCCGAAAGACTAGACATCAGTCGCGATGAAGCAAAACAACTCATCGACGGCTATTTCGAGACATTCCCGAAGGTGAAGGAGTATATGGAAAAAGCAAAAGAGACAGCACGTGATAAAGGATATGTAGAGACCTTATTCAAGCGCAGAAGATATCTAAAAGATATCAATTCTGGAAATGCAACAGTTAGAGGATTTGCAGAAAGAAATGCCATAAATGCTCCTATCCAAGGTACTGCAGCTGATATTATCAAGGTTGCCATGATAAATATTTATAACAGATTCAAGCGCGAAGGCATTAGGTCGAAGATGATACTTCAGGTACACGACGAACTAAACTTCAGCGTATATCCCGAAGAGAAGGAGAAGGTGGAAAAGATAGTGCTTGAAGAAATGCAAGGAGCATTCAGTATGAAAGTTCCATTGGTGGCAGACTACGGTTGGGGAAAGAATTGGCTTGAAGCACATTAAAAAATAAAAGATTAATTAAAAAAAATATAAATACTTTGATATATAATAAAAATAGAGTAACTTTGCACTCAGAATATAAACGTTTATAAGAAATATGGCATTAAAATGTGGTATTGTTGGACTCCCAAATGTGGGCAAGTCCACACTTTTCAATTGTCTGTCGAGTGCTAAAGCTCAGGCAGCTAATTTCCCGTTTTGTACTATCGAACCTAATGTTGGTGTGATTACAGTACCTGACGAAAGACTTACAAAATTGGCAGAACTGGTGCATCCAGGACGTATTGTACCTGCAACATGTGAGATTGTGGATATAGCAGGACTCGTGAAAGGCGCAAGCAAAGGCGAGGGACTCGGAAACAAGTTCCTCGGAAACATACGAGAGACTGATGCAATCATCCATGTACTGCGTTGTTTCGAAGATGATAATATCACGCATGTTGATGGTACGATTGACCCTATACGCGACAAGGAAATTATCGACACAGAACTTCAGCTGAAAGACCTTGAGACCATAGAAAGTCGATTAGCCAAACAGCAGAAGATTGCCGCTATTGGCAATAACAAGGATGCCAAGGTGGAAGTGGCTGTACTTGAAGCATATAAGGCTGTATTGGAACAAGGCAAAAACGCCCGAACGGTGGAATTTGAATCGAAGGAAGAACAAGAAGCTGCACGTAATCTTTTCCTTTTAACATCAAAACCCGTGCTATATGTATGCAATGTTGACGAAGCTTCAGCTAAAACCGGAAACGAGTTTACCAAGAAGATCGAGGCTTTGGCTGCAGAAGAAGGTGCCGAGGCAATGGTAATTGCTGCCAAGACCGAAGAAGACATAGCAGAACTGGAATCATACGAAGATAAGCAGATGTTTCTTGAGGAATTAGGACTTGAAGAAAGTGGTGTCAACCGACTTATCAAAAAAGCCTACAATCTGCTGAATCTCGAAACATTTATCACTGCCGGAGAAATGGAAGTGAAAGCATGGACATATCACAAGGGATGGAAGGCTCCTCAATGTGCAGGAGTAATCCATACAGACTTCGAAAAGGGATTCATCCGTGCCGAGGTTATCAAGTATGAAGATTATATTCAATATGGTTCTGAAGCAGCAGTCAGGGATGCCGGAAAATTGGGTATTGAAGGCAAAGACTATGTAGTGCAGGACGGTGATATCATGCACTTTAGATTTAACGTGTAATATTTTTCTTTTTTGAATGTGGTAATGGACAATATACTTTACATCAATTGGAATCCGAGTCTCACCACCATTTTCGGTATGAGATGGTATGGACTCTGCTGGCTATTAGGTTTGCTTGGAGCATACCTGATAGTCAAGCGGTTATACAAGCAACAGGGCATCAAAGCCGAACTGTTTGAACCATTGTTCTTCTATTGTTTCTTCGGAATATTAATAGGAGCACGACTCGGCCATTGCCTGTTTTATCAACCCGACTACTATCTCACGTCATTCAGTCATTTCGTCGAGATGATTCTCCCTATACATTTCCTTCCTGATGGAGGTTGGAAATTCACAGGTTATGAAGGACTTGCCAGTCATGGAGGAACACTTGGACTGATGATTGCACTATGGATATATGTGAGAAAGACAAAAGTAGGTATTTGGACCGTACTCGACAATGTGGCAATAGCCACTCCGATAGCTGCATTCTTCATAAGAATAGGCAACTTGATGAACTCCGAGATTATCGGAAAAGTAACAGATGTGCCATGGGCATTTGTTTTCGAAAGAGTAGATATGATGCCACGCCATCCCGGACAACTTTATGAGGCTATAGCTTATGCAATACTATTGTTCATAGGCTTTGTTGTATATAAGAAATATCCACAAAGAGTGGGCACCGGATTTTATTTCGGACTATGTCTTACTTATATCTTTACGGCACGATTCTTTATAGAATATACCAAGGAGATACAAGAAGAATTCGAAGCCTCTCTCCCACTCGACATGGGACAATTGCTCAGTATCCCGTTCGTTATAATCGGTATCGTATGTATGCTAAGATATAAAAGAAATCAAATAAAAACCTAAAGATCATGACAAAATCAATCATTACTACCCTACTCCTGGTTGCTACAATGCACACTCAGGCACAAATTAGGACCAATGAGGGCATCAGTTATCTGATGAACCAACCAAAGGACATGTCGGCCGACTTCAGCGATTTGTCCAACACATATTTCTTTGCTGACAGTTTGGCTGATTTCAATGCTGCGAAAGCTGAAGGTAAGGTGAAATGGAACAGATATCGCATAGCTCCACGACAGGCATTCAACACCAATGGATTTTGGCCACAAAGACTGCAGATGCTCGACTTTCCCGAAACTGCTTACGACAACGACCCGCAACTGAAGTTCCAAGTGAGATTCGTAAGTCCAAGAACTTTGCGCATCACCATGCTCACCACTCCTATCGAACCCAAAGATAATGATGCTGAGGATATTATGTTCTGCAGTGTACCCAAAAACGATAGTAAGGCATGGAAGATGAACGAAACAAAGAAGGCTCTCTCCTACTCTTCCGATTACGGTACGATTGAAATACAGAAATATCCATGGCGTATTGTCCTAAAAGATAAAAAAGGACAAATACTGACAGAAACTCGCACATTAAGTGACAACGACTCCACACAGGTGAAGATATTGCCATTTAACTTCATAAAGCGAGGTTCCGACAATTCACGCAGTATAAATCCTGTGTTCTCACTTGCACCACAAGAGAAAATTTACGGATGTGGCGAGTCTTTTACATCACTAAATAAGGTTGGCCAGAAAGTACAGATATTCGTCACCGATCCCCAAGGTCCTGAAACACCAGGAATGTATAAGCCTATACCTTTCTATTTCAGTAATCGCGGTTATGGTATCTTTATGCACACCTCAGCGCCCGTGACGGCAGATTTCGGAAAAAGTTATATAGGCACCCAGAGTCTCTATATGGGTGATGAAAAGATGGACTTTTTCGTATTTTTCGGAGAACCGAAGGATATCCTTAATGAATATACTGAGATAACAGGCAAGAGTCCGATGCTTCCACTATGGACATTCGGCACATGGATGAGCCGCATCACTTATTTCTCACAAAAAGAGGGACTTGACATTGCGGCCAACCTGCGTAAATATAAGATTCCTGCAGATGTCATCCATTTCGACACAGGATGGTTTGGTGTTGACTGGCAATGCGACTATCAGTTTGCAGCTGACCGTTTTGAAGATCCCGTGGCAATGATGAAACAGATGCGCAAGGACGGATTCCACGTTTGTCTGTGGCAACTCCCCTACTTCACCCCGAAGAACAAGTTCTTTGGCGAACTGCTTGATGGCGGTATGGCTGTAAAAAATGCTTGCGGTTCATCACCCTACGAAGATGCAGTACTCGACCTGTCCAATCCCAAGACAGTCAACTGGTATCAGCAGAAGATAGCCGGACTTATTAAGCAAGGCGTTGGAGCCATCAAATGTGACTTTGGAGAGGCTGCCCCACTCGACGGATTCTATCATAGCGGCAAGGGCGGACTATATGAACACAACCTCTACCCTCTGCGATATAACAAGGCACTGTGGGAGGCTGTTAAGACCAATTCTGCTGATAAAGAGGGTGTTATCTGGGCACGCAGCGCATGGGCTGGTTCACAGCGCTATCCACTCCATTGGGGTGGCGATGCAGCAACAACAAATACTGGATTCATTGGCGACCTTCGTGGTGGATTGTCATTCGGACTCAGCGGATTCTCTTTCTGGAGTCATGATATTGGTGGTTTCGTAACCGAGACTCCCGAGGATCTTTATCGCCGTTGGCTACCATTCGGATTTTTGTCAAGTCATAGTCGTGCCCACGGTGCACCTCCCACTGAACCCTGGTTGATAAGCAAGGGACTCACAGATGCATTCCGCGAGAGTGCCGAGATGAAATACAAACTAATGCCATACGTATATGCCCAGGCAAAGGATTGCTCGGAACGCGGTTTGCCAATGGTTCGCGCATTACTTGTTGAATTCCCCGACGACCCCGGTGCTTGGCTTGTTGAGGACGAGTATATGTTCGGTTCGCAGATTCTCGTTGCACCATTACTCGAAAGCGGAAAATCACGCATATGCTATCTTCCCGCAGGCAAATGGATTGATTATCAAAGCGGAAAGGTGTATAATGGCGGTTATCAGACCATCGAAACCGGAAAGATACCATGCGTCATTCTTGTGCGCGACGGTAGTCTTATCCCCCATGCTCCACTTGCACAACGCACCGACGAAATACGTTGGGACAAGATTGAGATGAAGGCATATCGCTCATCATCCAATATCAAGTGCTCGGGTATAATTTATAAACCAGGAGACGAGAAGATCTCTAAGATAGAAAAATAGAAAAAAGAAATAGAAAAATAGCTAAGAAAGCATGAGTATTAATGCAGACACATATTGCCTGATAATGTGGGCGATGGCAGTTATAGCTGCCATCGTCTTCATTGCCTTGTATTTTGTCAAGGCGGGATATGGTATATTCCGCACTAAACAATGGGGTATATCCATTGATAACAAGGCTGCATGGATAATGATGGAGGCACCAGTATTTATTGTCATGCTTTATATATGGATGAGCAATGGTGCAACCACTGCCCTACCCGCTTTTATTGCTTTTCTACTCTTCCAACTTCATTATTTCCAGCGTTCCTTTGTTTTCCCGCTTCTGATGAAGGGTAAAAGTCAGATGCCTATTGCCATAATGCTGATGGGCATTACATTCAATGTCATCAACGGATTACTAATAGGAACAAGTCTTTTCACTTTACCTCCATCTGCATTTAATGAAGGGAGTGCATATCTCACTCACCCCACCTCAATTGCGGGAATAGCGATATTCTTCATCGGTATGGGAATAAATATCCATTCCGACCATGTCATCCGCCACCTGCGCCAACCGGGAGACACACGCCATTATCTGCCTTCAAAAGGAATGTACAGATATGTCACCTCGGCAAATTATTTTGGGGAATTAGTGGAATGGACTGGTTTTGCCTTATTCTGCTCCACGCCAGCGGCATGGCTATTTGTGATATGGACAGCAGCCAACCTTATTCCCCGTGCAGCAGCTATTCACAAGCGGTATCGCAAGGAATTTGGAGATGCTGTCGGTCACAGGAAACGGGTTATACCTTTCGTATATTAATACATTCATAATCATATAAAAAAATAATAGAAAACTATGGATTCGAAAATATTCACTCCAATAAAAATAGGACCTCTCACCCTTCGCAACAGAACTATCCGTTCTGCAGCATTTGAGAGCATGTGTCCAGGCAATGCCCCCTCACGGCAATTGCTTGAATACCACCAATCCGTGGCAGCCGGTGGAGTGGGGATGACCACTGTGGCATATGCTGCCGTATGTCAGAGCGGGTTGTCATTTGAACGCCAGTTATGGATGCGACCTGATATTGTTCCTGGACTTAAAGAATTGACAGATGCTGTGCATAAAGAGGGGGCTGCGGCATCAATACAGTTAGGCCACTGCGGCAATATGTCTCACAAGAGTATATGTGGATGTCTGCCAGTGGGAGCGAGTGGGGGATTCAATCTCTATTCTCCTACGTTTGTACGTGGTCTGCGTGCCGACGAACTACCAGCTATGGCTCGTGCATACGGTGACTCCGTGCGACTGGCCCGCGAGGCAGGATTTGATGCCGTAGAGATACATGCGGGACATGGTTATCTCATCAGTCAGTTTCTTTCTCCCTCCACCAATCACCGTAAGGACGAATTTGGTGGCTCGCTCGAAAACCGCATGCGTTTTATGGACATGTGTATGGACGAAGTTATGAAGGCTGCTGGCAATGATATGGCAGTATTGGTGAAGATGAACATGCGCGACGGTTTTAAGGGAGGAATGGGTATTGATGAATCACTACAAGTGGCAAAGCGACTGCAACAGGATGGTGCTCATGCACTTGTGTTAAGTGGCGGTTTTGTTAGCAAAGCACCAATGTATGTGATGCGCGGCGAGATGCCCATCCTCACAATGACCCATTACATGACCTGTTGGTGGTTGAAATACGGAGTGAGAATGGTGGGCAAGTATATGATTCCCACTGTACCATTCAAGGAAGCCTATTTCCTTGAAGACGCTCTGAAATTCCGCGAGGCACTACCAGATATGCCACTTGTTTATGTAGGCGGACTTGTGGCAAAAGATAAGATTGACGAAGTACTCAACAAAGGATTCGTTGCAGTGCAGATGGGGCGTGCTTTGCTCAACGAACCAGGTTTCGTCAACCGTATGAAAGCAGAGGAGTGCGCACGCTGCAATTGCCATCACAGCAACTATTGCATCGCCCGAATGTACACCCTCGACATGGCATGTCACCAGCATCTGAATGAAGAACTTCCAAAATGTATAAAAGATGAAATAAAAAGAATAGAATCACAGTAATAAAATATCAACATGAAACTAATGAAACGTAACTTATTTCTATTATTAATTGCATTTTATGCATTATCATTGCTTACTGCCTGCTCAGATAGGAGGGCGACAGGAGCAAGTAAGGGTATTGATAGCACCCTTACAGGTGAATATGTGTCAAAGATAAGCTTGCAGGAGCCAGAACGCGCCCTTGCACTCATCGACACGATGGAGATGAGAAAGAAAGTGTCTCCTTACACTATCAACTATTTACGCTTTGCTGTTTATTTCAATGGATTCTCCGATTACAAAATGGCATATTATTATGGCCAACAAGCATTGAAAGACTCTCTTGAATTGAAAAATAACGAGAAACACCACTTTAGGATATTGAGCACTCTTGCCAGCATTGCCAATTCTACCAACCAATATGCCCAAAGTATAAAATATGCAAAAGCAGCTATTGAGGTTGCACGCAAAAACAACAAGAAAGAGTTTGAAGTATCAGCTACCGAACCATTAGCTTCAAGCCTAATAAATCTCGGTGACCTAAATGGCGGTTTTAAGCTCTTTGCAGAGGGTAGAGAAGTCATTATGGAAGCACTTGATAATAACCCTAATTTCGACATAGCCAATAGTGCCTATTCCTTTATAGGCAACTATATGTCAAGTCTTCTTAGGGCCAATAGATTAGAAGAGGCGGCAAAACTGATACCAGACTTGCAACACATCAACAAAATAATGGAAGAAATAGATGTAAATATGGATGGGGCAGTTGAATTCCGTCAGATTAACACCTATGGTTTGTTGATTGAATATTACAGTAAAATAGGCAACAAAAAAGAGGCAGATAAATATCTCGCTGAGATTATGAAGTCTAAACTGGTCAGCTCATTATTCGTTGAGACAATTCTCTCTGAACATTATTACAATATCAAGGACTTAAAGAATCTTGCAAAGGTGACAAGGAGGATAAGGCAAAATGTCATTGCCACTAATGACACCATATCGGAACTTTTTATAGAAAATGTTCTTGAATACGAAAAATTCATCTACAAGGAACAAGGCAACTATCGTGAGGCTCTTGCCAAAGCAGAGACGATAAAGAACCTTCAGGACTCTCTATCTATGCGACACAACGAGGAGGACGGAGTAAGACAAGCTAAGATATTCGAGATCCAGGAGAAGGAGCGCGAGATTGCAAATAAAAACCAGCAACTCTCAAAGCAGAAAAATGCCATAAAGATGTTTGCCTTTTTCCTGATAATAATTGGTCTCCTTTTTACCGCCATGGTGATATACAACCGCAAACTCAATAAGCGTAACAAGACTATTGTCAATACGATCAACAATATCATCGAGAAGCAGGACGAACTGACCCGACTCCGTCTTGGCAATAAAGAGACAAATGAAACTGAGACACAAGAAAATCCCGAGGAGCTTCGCATTATCATGGCAGCAGACATGATGAGACAGAACACAGGCAAGAATCTCAGTGAGATTGCACACGAATGTGGATTCAGCAATACTGATTCACTATGCTCCAAGTTTGAGGCTAAGTTTGGCATTGCTCCATTAGACTATATCAAATGGAGTATCAAGATAGGTGAATCTGAGAAACTCAAGAAAGAAGTGATGAAAAAAGATTCTGAATCGGAGTACATCAAAAGCAACTTCATCAGAAACATGTCTCATGAGATACGCACCCCACTGAACCAGATAAATGGTTTTATACAGATTCTCACCGACCCCAAGAGCAACCTTAGGGAGGAAGAAAGAAATCAGTTCAGCAACATTGTTTTTGAAAAGACAATGTATATGACAAATATGCTCAACACATTCATTGAGATGTCGGAATATGAGAGCGACGAACTGCCACATGACATCAAACAAGAGTTTATTGATGATATACTTGAAGAAGTAAAGACGAAATGCACAAAACCAAATGATGATGTACAAATGCTGTTCCGCAATATCAGTGGCGTGGAAACTATTTTCACTGAGAGGAAAGGCATTGTGCGCATGTTGCTGTGCCTCATCGACAATGCAGTGAAGTTCACCGACCAAGGCTGCATCATGGTAGAATGTACAAAAGACGATGACAACAGCACCATCTTCACAGTGACCGACACCGGACGCGGCATTCCCTCGGGCGAGGGCGAGCATATCTTCGAACGATTCTTCAAGATCAACGAGTTCACCCCCGGCCCCGGCTTGGGATTACCTCTCTCGCGCCTCATTGCTAATCGAATAAGTGCCGAGGTATATCTCGACAGAAAATACAAGAACAAAGGTTCAAGGTTTACAATAAAAATCAAAGCAGATACAATATAAGTATGAAAACAAAACTTAAGAATTTATTCATTGCAGCACTATTGGTTGCACCCGTT
>OBLI01000812.1_pt1 | contig 32622 bp, 19 predicted proteins | sample 1519701 | NCBI WGS metagenome assembly OBLI01 (sample SAMEA3663005, study PRJEB22513) | pig gut metagenome | biome: pig gut; feature: pig-associated habitat; material: faeces | place: France | collected 2012 | reverse complement strand
CCAAGTCTGGCAAGAAGATCCTGTTCGTCGCTACTAAAAAACAGACTAAGGACGTTGTTGCCGAGAAGGCTACTAGCGTCAACATGCCATACGTTATCGAGCGTTGGCCGGGCGGTATGCTCACCAACTTCCCGACAATCCGTAAGGCTGTGAAGAAAATGGCGAACATCGATAAGCTGATGAACGATGGTACATACTCTAACCTCTCTAAGCGTGAGTTGCTGCAGATTACACGTCAGCGTGCCAAACTCGAGAAGAACCTCGGTTCTATCTCTGACCTTACACGTCTGCCTTCTGCACTTTTCGTAATCGACATCTGCAAGGAGACTATCGCCGTTAAGGAGGCTAAGCGCCTGGGTATTCCTGTATTCGGTATCGTTGACACCAACTCTAACCCCAACGACGTAGATTTCGCAATCCCCGCCAACGACGACGCTAAGGACAGCGTAGAGGTAATCCTCAATGCTTGCTGCGGTGCCATCGCAGAGGGACTTGAAGAGCGCAAGGCTGAGAAGGCCGACGAGAAGGCTGCAGAGGCTCAGAGCGAAGAGGCTGCTGAGGGTAAGGCAAAGCGTGGTGCTCGCAAGGCCCGCAAGGATGCTCCTGCTGCTCCCGCCGTTGAAGAGGCCGCTGAGTAATTAAGAATTAAACATTAAGAATTAAAAAAATAATAGTTAAGAGTTAAGAATTAAAAATTAAGAGAATTAGTTTTACGCATTATACGTATTACTTGGTATTTTTCTTAATTCTTAATTCTTAATTCTTAATAAAAAATAAGTATTAAGACTATTATGGCATACAAACCAAATATGGAAGACATCAAGAAGCTCCGCACTATGACTGGTGCAGGACTTGCTGATGTCAAGAAGGCTCTCACCGATGCTGAGGGTGATTTCAACAAGGCTATGGAGGTAATCCGCGAGAAGGGACAGGCTATCGCTGCCAAGCGTTCTGACCGCGAGACTTCTAATGGTTGTGTTCTCGTTAAGGCTGTTGACGGCTTTGCCGCTATCGTAGCTCTCAAGTGCGAGACCGACTTCGTTGCCAATGGTGCTGACTACATCAAGCTCACACAGGATATCCTCGATGCAGCGGTTGCTGCCAAGGCCAAGAGCCTCGACGAGGTAAAGGCTCTCACTATCGCCGACGGAACAAATGTTCAGGACGCTGTGGTTGCCCGCTCTGGTATCACTGGTGAGAAGATGGAGCTCGATGGCTACAACTTCATCGAAGGCGACAACGTTGAGGTTTACGACCACATGGGCAAGCACACTCTCTGCACCATGGTACAGACCAACAAGGAGGCTAAGGAGCAGGGACACGCCATCGCTATGCAGGTGGCTGCCATGAAGCCCGTTGCCCTCAACCAGGAGTCTGTTCCCCAAAACATCATCGACGAGGAAATCCGCGTCGCTGTTGAGAAGACCAAGCAGGAGCAGGTACAGAAGGCTGTTGAGGCTGCCTTGAAGAAGGCTGGCATCAACCCCGCTCACGTTGACTCTGAGGATCACATGGAGTCAAATATGGGTAAGGGATGGATCACTGCTGAGGATGTTGCCAAGGCAAAGGAGATCATCGCCACAGTATCAGCTGAGAAGGCTGCCAACCTCCCCGAGCAGATGATTCAGAACATCGCAAAGGGTCGTCTGAACAAGTTCTTCAAGGAGTCTTGCCTCCTCAACCAGGAGTTTATCCAGGACAGCAAGCTTTCTGTTGCTGACTATCTGAAGGCTGCTGACAAGGAACTGACAGTGGTTGACTTCAAGCGCTTTACTCTTGCCGCTGAGTAATTAATTTGACTCATATTCATAAGGCATCATACTATTTGTTTTGAGAGGGTTGTGGGATAACATTCCTGCAATCCTCTTGTCATTTATCAAACCCCGTAATATACTCACAATTATGAAAAAACTAACAGCAATCATTCTTCTCGCTCTCATGTCAATACAGTCAAGGGCTATGGATTACGACGTCGATGCCCAGACGTGGTGTAAGAACGTAGTCATGGGATGGAATCTCGGAAACGCCCTTGAATCAGAGGGAACAGAGACATCATGGGGCAATCCTGCTACCACAATAGATATGATAAAGGCCGTAAAAGCTGAGGGATTCAATGCCATACGTATTCCCGTGAGATGGGGACAACATTGCGATATGACAACTATGGATATTGACCAGAACTGGATGGCAAGAGTGAAAGAGGTTGTTGATTGGTGTCTCTGTGAGGATATGTATGTCATTATCAATACCCATCACGACCTTTGGCTTGAGCATTATCCAACAAATGCAAAAAAAGAGGAGCTGAATGGCAAACTCAAAAAGCTATGGACAAACATAGCTACAGCTTTCGCTGATTATGACGGTCGTCTTGCCTTTGCCGGATTGAATGAGGTGAATGCCAAGGGTGACTGGGGATTGACTCCTACACAGGAAAACTACGATGTCACCAATAGTTTCAATCAGACGTTTGTTGACGCTGTTCGTGCTACAGGAGGTAATAACACCAAGCGCAACCTCATCGTGCAGTCATATAGATGCAATCCATCGATGGGACTTTCATATCTCATCGTTCCCACTGATCCTACGTCAAATCGTCTCTCTATTGAGTTCCATTATTACGATCCCTATACCTATTGCAATGGAGGAAAGGATAGTTACAACTATTGGGGAATAGCCTTTTCAGACGAGGGGACAGTTACTCCCGATGGCAATGAAAAATCGCTTGCCAATTTCTTTCTCACACTGCGTCAAAAATGGTGCGAACAGGGACTTGGAGTTGTGATAGGTGAATATGGATGTTCATGTCATTACACTACAGCCGACCAAAGGACTCAGGAGGACAATATGCAGTATTATATGAAATGCCTTGTTTCCGAGGCCCGTAAGAATGGCTTTGCTGCTTTTGTATGGGATAACAACGCCTTTGGTAATGGAAGTGAGAAATTTGGCATTTTTGACCGCAAAGATGGAATGAAGGTACGCACTCCATTCTTCCTCGAAGGTATCAAGGAAGGCTCGAAAACGGACTACGTCTCCTCGGTTGACTACAATCTATCAGATAAAGACTTTGGGAATGGTGGTAAGCAAGTATGGAGCGGCAACCAGGTGATTGATTGGGGAAAGCCTATTAAGATTAATGCTTCTGAATTCAAGAATTTTACCTCGCAAGCCACAATTGTCCTTTATTACGACCAGGATTCGACATCGGATTATGAAGACATACAACCATGTAATAGTGCTTGGCAATCAATGTCATTCACCGTTGAGGGGATGAAATTCAATGGTGACTTTTATCCTCGCTCATTCTACGGCACATCTGGCAAGTCGCACATCACCCCCATGGTATTCACTGGTGCCGAACTTTCGTCATTAAAGTCGGGGGGAGCAATCATCCAAGGTCATGGTATCATTGCTACCAAGGTCGTAGTGATGGAAGAACCCAACGCTATTCTCCTCCCCACAGTCACTTCAGCTTCCGAAGCCACCTACTATAATCTTCGTGGTGTCAAAGTCTCAAATCCCGCTGAAGGAAAGGTCTATATTGTCAATGGAAAGAAAATAATCTTATGATTTTTGTAGAGAAAAAGGCACGGAGTGTGAGGTTTTCCTCGACGCTCCGTGTTTTTTTTGTTAGTAATTACATGTACTGATTTACTCGATTGAACGACGAGATGAGTGCCTTGAGACGTAGGATGAGTTCCTTACGCTCGGGGGACAGTTTTTCCTTGTTAAGCATCTTGCGGTTGTACTTCAACCAGTTGAGCATGTGCATCTCCTCAATGTGATGACGAGTTGGGCCTCGGTGGTTATCGCTGACAAATGCCCATAATGCCTCGTAGTTTTTCTTCCATGCGGTTTCTCTCTTCATTTGGATTATTACTTTGTTTGACACAATATTATTTAGAATATTTGGTTGCAAAAGTACGTATTATTTATCTAACAAAAGAAGGAATAGGGAGAAAAAAAATTGATCAGTGTTAAAGTTATACAAAAATTATGCCTATTCTTTGATAGTTAGCCAATGTTTTATTATCTTTGCAAAAATAAAAAAAACTTAATATGAAGATATTTGCTGTAGGAATGAACTATATCCAGCACAATAAAGAGCTGGATGGTGCGTTATATAAACCAGAGAACCCCGTGATTTTCACTAAGTGCGACTCGGCATTGCTGAAGGATCGCAAACCGTTTTTCATACCCGACTGGAGTAAGCAGGTGGATTATGAGACCGAGGTGGTGGTGAGGATATGCCGACTAGGGAAAAGCATACCTGAGAGATTTGCCCACAGATACTATGACGCAGTTACTGTGGGTATCGATTTCACGGCAAGGGATATACAGAAACCAATGCGCGACAAGGGAATGCCGTGGGATCTCTTTAAGGGATTCGACGGTTCGGCTGCCATAGGAGAATGGGTGGAGAAAGAGAAGTTTCTCAATCTGCAGGCTATGAGATTCCATCTCGACATTAATGGCAATACCGTGCAACAGGGAGTGACGAGCGATATGCTCTTCACCATCGACTATATCATATCCTACATCAGCCAGTTTTTTACTCTGAAGACGGGCGACATCCTATATACAGGAACGCCTGCGGGGATTGGTCCGGTGCACATCAACGATCATCTTGAGGGGTATCTCGAAGACAGAAAAGTGCTTGATTTTTATTGTAAATGAAGAAACTGATTGTATTGGCACTTGTTGCCGTCTTGGGATTTGCGACATCAAGAGCGCAATATTTTAACTTGACCGCCGATGAGGTCAGGATAGGCGATCGTTTGCCTATATTCAATTATTCCTTTGACCTTGGTACTGACTATCAGAGTGCCGCATACGACGTGGAACTCACATATCCGCAGTTTATTGATATGAGCAGTGAGGACATCAACAAATTGAAGTCGTTGATGAAGGACACGCTGCCAGAACTGCCTAAGGTGCACGCTACTGTGTCGGTGGAGAGGAAGGTGGGCAAAATGGATGTGTGGCTTTTGCCTGTGGTATATCGCAACGGGAGATACCAAAAGATGGTGAGTTTTGGGCTCAACCTCGTGCGCAAGTCATTAAGGTTTACTGCCGCCACAAGAGCAGGATCTGGCGATAGATATGCCGAGAACAGTGTGCTGAGGGAAGGACGATGGGCTAAGATCAGGGTGAGCGAGAGCGGAATACATCAGATTACCCCCGAAGTAATTAGAAAAGCTGGATTCAGCGATTTGGCCAAGGTGAAGGTGTATGGATATGGAGGAGCATTGCAACCAGAGAAACTCACAGCCGACTATCTTGCTGAGACAGACGATCTTAAGGAGATTGCAACATTTTCCACTGCAGGGCGAAAATTGTTTCATGCCCAAGGACCGGTGTCGTGGAAAGCCGACGGTACGCGCGTTCGCAATACATATTCTAATTATGGATATTATTTTATAACGGAGAGCGACTCCGAACCGCTTGTGACAGACAGTGCATCGTTTGTGGCGTCGCTTTATCCCGATGGCGACATCAATGCCTTTCAACCCACAAACGCACTGTATGAGGTAGATGACTATGCTTGGTTTAGTGGTGGAAGACACTTGTATGACAGTAGAACAATCGGAAATGGAGAGAATAGGGAATATACGATTAACCTGAAGTCAGCCGACGGAAAGGGAAAGATGACAGTGTCCATTACAGCCGATGCTGCCACTATGGCTGTTGTGACTGTCAACGACACTACATTCACTATAAATATCCCCTCACGAGGATCATATGATGCAGCATCTCTCGTCGTATATACATTATCACTTGAGAACATCGTAAACGGCGACAACAAGGTGATAATCACGCAAAACGGTTCGGCAATCATGCGCCTCGACTATATCTCGATGACGTCTAGTGTTGTGCTCCCTATTCCTCATCTCTCGTCGGGAAATTTCCCCACAGCTGAATATGTATATGGAATTACAAACCAAAATCATCATGCCGACCCGATAGCGGATATGGTGATTATCATCCCCACAACCCAGAAACAGAGACAACAAGCCGAGAGACTCGCCGAATATCATCGTACGCACGACGCAATGACGGTGAACATTGTTCCTGCTGACGAACTGTTTAACGAGTTTTCGAGCGGTACGCCTGATGCCACAGCCTATCGCAGATACATGAAGATGCTATACGATCGTGCTGCTACAGCAGATGAGGCTCCCAAGTATCTGTTGCTTTTTGGTGACGGGGCATGGGACAACCGAATGCTTACGCCAGGATGGAGCAAGCAAAGTCCCGACGACTTCCTGCTGTGCTTCGAGAGCGAGAACTCTCTCAATGATGTGGCCTGTTTCGTGTCGGACGACTTCTATTGTATGCTCGACGACGGAGAGGAAATTCAGGTGGATGGAAACTACAATAACTGTACGGGAAAACCCGATGTGGCTGTAGGGCGACTGCCAGTGAGAAATGATGTCGAGGCAAAGTTGATGGTGGATAAGATAATTGAATACGGCGAGAATCCAAACCCCGGGGTATGGCAGAACACCGTTGTGGTGATGGGTGACGACGGTAACAATAACGCTCACATGATTGATGCCGACAATGTATCGAAAGTGATTGCAGCTACGCAGCCGGCTCTCGATGTTAAGAAGATTATGTGGGATGCATACAAATTGGAGAAATCGTCCACTGGAAATACTTTCCCAGAGGCGCGAGACCTCATAACAAAGTATATGGCAGACGGAGCGCTGATAATGAACTACAGCGGACATGGAGGTCCCAATCAATTGTCGCATGAGGCAGTGGTGAAAATAGCCGACTTCAGTGGCATCGAGTCGAAGGTTATGCCGCTTTGGGTGACTGCAGCCTGCGACATTCTGCCATTCGACGGACTGCAAGACAATATCGGAGAGGCTGCCATCTTCAACGAACATGGAGGGGCAATCGCCTTCTTTGGCACAACACGCACCGTGTATCAGTTGCAGAACAGTTATATGAACCAGCTCTTCACCAAGGCGGTGTTGTCGGAATACAACGGCAAGCCAGTGGCCATTGGTGAGGCAGCACGCATAGCAAAGGCTTCGTTGGCGGGAATGGTAACTGAGATCACATCGGGAATGGGTTATGCTGATCTTAGTGCCAATAAACTTCAATACACGCTTCTTGGTGATCCTGCGATAAAGCTGAATCTGCCAACCACGGGAATGACTATAGATAGTATCAACAACCAAACTGTGGGTAGTGGCGAACTCATGACACTGAGGGCGGGCGACAAGGTGAAAGTGACCGGAAGCATGAGTGACACATCATTCAACGGAACACTCACGGCTATTGTGCAGGGTGCGGAGGAAAATGTGGTCTGCCGACTACAGAACACATCGAGCGATGGTGCGGAGACTGCATTTGAATATATCGATCGCACATCTACTATATACAAGGGACAGACTGCTGCTAATGACGGAAAGTTTGCCTTTGAGTTTGTGGTGCCCAAGGATATCCCATATACAGAAGGTGAGGGCCGGATTGTGGTTTTTGCCAACAGTGGCGATGGAAGAATACAAATAAATGGGACATGTGGCGGAGTGGCTTTCAACGGAACGGGAGATTTGCCTCTCGATTCCATTGGGCCTTCGGTGTTCTGCTATCTCAACTCACCTTCGTTTATGAACGGAGGCAAGGTGAACGCTACTCCATATTTTATTGCCGAGTTATATGACGAAAGTGGTATCAACGCAACTGGACAGGGAATTGGGCATAACATGACTCTCATAATAGACGGAAAGACTACAATGACATACGACCTTAACGACTCGTTTAGCTTTGACTACGGCAGCTATCAGAGAGGAAAGGTGGGATTCTTGATGCCGACCCTCACCGAGGGCGAACACAAATTGATGTTCCGCTCGTGGGATGTGCTAAACAACTCATCAATAGCTGAACTCTCGTTTGTGGTGGACGATAAGTCGATGCCAAGTGTATATGACATCAACGTGAGCGAGAACCCAGTGCGCAGCACAGCCACATTCATAGTTACCCACGACAGGGCGGGAGCACAGGTGAACGTGGAGATTGAGATTTTTGATCTCTCGGGACGCAAACTGGCGACAACGACAACGACCGAGGTGGCTTCGGGCAACACTACTATTGTGATATGGGATGCATGCACGGCAGGCGGTTCTGCTATGAACACAGGCGTATATCTATATAGGGCACGCATCACCACTACAGAGGGTGTGTATGCTTCCAAGGCTAAGAAACTGGTTGTGTTAAGCAATAAATAACTCATTCAATCGTTTTATCATATAGACAAGTATCATTCAAAGGTAATTAATAGAATAATGACAAGAACAAGAATACTATTAGCGTTGGCGACTCTGTTCGTGACGCTCAAGGTGGCTGCTGAGGATGACAAACTCAATCAGTTTAATCCTGTTGAGCATGCTGTGATATCCCAGACCATCGCCCCCGACGCAAGGTCAGCGGGTATGGGTGATGTGGGTGCAGCCACTGACCCCGACGTCAACTCACAGTTTTGGAACCCCGCCAAGTATCCGTTTTGCATCAGCCGTTCTGGAATATCGCTCAACTACACTCCATGGTTGAGGCAGTTGGTGAACGACATCGACCTGGCTTATGTGGCAGGATACTACCGTATCGGCGACTACAGTGCAGTGAGCGGTTCTCTGAGATATTTCTCGCTGGGAGAGGTTTATACCTCGCAAGACGAGAATGCAATGACTGTAAAACCCTATGAAATGTCGCTTGATGTGGCTTATTCGCTTATGCTAAGTGAGAAATTCTCTATCGCAGCCGGCATCAGATGGATTTATTCTGACCTGCGCTATAACTATGAGGAGGACTCTAAACCGGCATCTGCTTTTGCCGCTGACCTGGCGATGTACTACAACAACTATTTCAACATGGGTAGTAGGGAATGTCAGCTGGGTCTTGGTATGAACATCAGCAACATTGGTAGCAAAATATCATATTACGGTGATGACCGTAGTCAGTTTATTCCTGCCAACCTTCGTATTGGTGCCTCACTGCTCATTCCGGTGGATGAATACAATCGATTCTCTATATCAGCCGATGCCAACAAGTTGTTGGTGCCCACTGTGCCAGTGCAGCAAGAGGGCGAGAGCAGTGCCGACTATCAGGCGCGAATCATCGAGGAATATAGTAATGTGAGTTCCATATCAGGTATCTTCAAGAGTTTCAGCGACGCTCCGGGGGGATTCAAGGAGGAGTTGCAGGAGATACAATGGAGTGTGGGTGCAGAATATGTGTATCATGACCAGTTCTCTATCCGTGGTGGTTATCATCACGAGAGTGCAAACAAGGGTAATCGCAAGTATTTCACCGTCGGTGGAGGATTCAAGATGAATGTGTTCTCGCTCGACGTGGGTTATGTTATATCTACGGCTCAGAGCAATCCACTCGACCAAACCCTACGTTTCTCCCTCACCTTCGATATGGATGGTATTAAGGACTTGTTTAGACGTTAATGCGTTGAAAATCAAGCTGTAAATAGAAACTTTAATAGTTTAATTCATTAATATTTAAAATTATTTCATTGCAAATGAAAATTAGGGTTGGTTTTGGATTTGATGTTCATAAGTTGGTGGAAGGTCGCGACTTGTGGATGGGTGGAATAAAGATAGAGCATAAGTTGGGACTGTTGGGTCACAGTGATGCCGACGTGTTGATACATGCTATATGCGATGCCCTCTTGGGTGCCGCAAACATGCGGGATATTGGTTATCATTTTCCTGATACATCTGCCGACACTCTCGACATCGACAGTAAGATTCTCTTAAAGAAGACTGTGGAACTCATTGCCACAAAGGGCTACACCGTTGGAAATATCGATGCCACGATATGTGCTGAGAGACCGAAAATGAATCCACATATCCCTGATATGAAGTCATGCCTCGCCTCCATAATAGGCTGTGATGAGGACGATGTATCAATCAAGGCGACAACAACCGAGAAACTCGGCTTTACAGGACGCGAGGAAGGTATCAGTGCCTACGCAACTGTCCTCATTCAGAAATAGCCATCGTTATTGCCAGTTTTGCTGGCAATCCTCAATACTCGGTCTTATCCCCTTTTTCCCTCCACATCTCAAAGGCCTTCAGAGCTTCCTCTTTCATGAGAATCTCCGAAGGCTTTTGTCTTTCCTCGGGAGTGAGTGCTATTTCCTTATATATGAAATCATCGTCAAAACCAATATTGGCGGCATCCTTGCGGTTATTAGCGAAGTAAATCTTGTCGAGATGTGCCCAATAGATAGCACCGAGGCACATCGGGCATGGTTCGCACGAGGTGAAAATCTCACAACCGCTGAGGTTGAAAGTACCTAATACTTTGGAGGCCTTGCGTATTGCCGACACCTCGGCATGGGCGGTAGGATCACAATCGATGGTTACTCTGTTGGACGCCTCCGCCACTATCTCACCATTACGTGCAATGACTGCACCGAATGGACCTCCACCGCATTCCACACTCTCTTTGGATAGTAGTATCGCTCTTGCCATAAGTTCTTTCTTGTTCATATTTCTTCTGATATTTATTGTTGAGTGTATTTTCTTGCAAATATACTCCAAAAATGTGTAATGGCAATATTTTTTGTGTTTTTTTCTTAATAATATCTTCTTGTTTGTATTTTTTTCAATGTTTTTTTGTATCTTTGCATCATATTAATACATAAATGAGAAATGAATACTGACAGAGAGATATTTAATAGAAGTTTGCTGCTGATGGGAGAGGATGGCATGAAGCGACTTGCCTCACTGAGGGTTATTGTTTTCGGTGTGGGTGGAGTAGGATCATGGTGTGCCGAAAGTCTTGTGCGCTCGGGAGTAGGGCATATTACAATCGTGGATAGCGACAAGGTGTGCATAACAAACATCAATCGTCAGGCTATGGCTACGACCAAGACTGTTGGACAGGTGAAGGTGGAAGCTCTTAAGGGCAGACTTCTTGAGATTAATCCTTCTGTAAATATTGATGCAAGACAACAGATATTCTGCGAAGAAACAGCTGGAGAATTCGATCTCGACAGTTATGACTATATTGTTGATGCCATTGACTCGCTCAAAGACAAGTTGCTCCTTATAGAACTTGCCTGCCGCAGCAAGGCGCGTTTCATCTCATCCATGGGAGCTGCATTGAAGATGGATCCGACAAAGGTACAAGTAGCGGAGTTCTGGAAGGTGAAGGGCTGTCCGCTTGCCCGAGCCCTGCGTCAACGCTTTAATAAAATGAAACGCCGACCGGCACGCAAGTTTCAATGTGTGTTTAGCGAGGAACTGCTTCAAAATCGAGCTATGGAGGGTCGTATGGTGAGTGATGGCAGTATGACCTTCCGGAAAGTACAGACAAACGGGTCGATAATGCATATCACGGCAATCTTCGGTCTAACCATTGCCGGACTCATAATAAACGAGGTGTACCATGAAGGTTGAAAATTGAAAATTGAAAAATAATAAAAAGGCAACCGCTCCGCTGAGCAGGTTGCCTTTTGACATATAAATAGTAAGTACTGTATGATGATTTTTGAAATTTTGTTTTCTTTTATTCGTCAGTGCCCTCGATAGTCAGAATCTTACCGTCGGCGTCATACTCAATCTCGCACACCTTGAGTGAGCGGAGCCATGACTTACCGCCTGAAGGCACTGAGTCGTGATGGAAGAGATACCATTTACCCTCGTACTCAAGGATGGCGTGGTGAGTGGTCCAACCCACTACGGGAGTGAGGATAACACCCTGATATGTGAACGGTCCGTAGGGATTGTCGCCTGTAGCATAGCAGAGCAAGTGACTGTCACCTGTAGAATATGAGAAGTAATACTTTCCGTTGTACTTATGCATCCATGATGCCTCAAAGAAACGATGAGGGTCGTCGGCTTTCAAGGGATTCCCCTCGTTATCTACAACAAGTATTGGACGTGGTGCCTCGGCGAAGTTCATACCGTCCTTGGTGAGGCGCACGCAACGACTTGGCAGAGCATCCTCTTTGCCTTCGGGCAGATGTGGAGTCTCAAGATGAATATTGTCTTGATAACGTTGGAGCTGGCCTCCCCATAAACCACCGAAATATACATAGACTTCTCCGTCGGCATCATCCCTGAAAGCACACATGTCGATGCTGTAGCTTCCGGCAACGGGAGCAGGTTGAGGAATAAACGGTCCTGCAGGATTGTCGGCGATGGCAGTGCCCCAATGGAATACGTCGTTGCGGTCCTTCAGAGGGAAGTACATAACGTATTTCTTCACTTTTTTGCTGTAGCCCATACCAGCAGCCTGCTCCTCGGCGTTGGTAGGTACTTCTTGCTCATATTCCTGCACATCACAGTCCCAAAGTTGGCGACCTGCCCATGGAATATCTTCCTGACGAAGAACACAACCATGGTCGGTGACAGTGCCTGTCATTGGATCACCGTCGATAGAGAGAACATGATAGTCCTTCATTATATACTGGTCACCATTGTCGTTTTCGACATTTGAAGCTTCCCAGTCGTGACTGGGATAGATATAGATTTTTCCGTCAAAGATATGTACTGACGGGTCAGCCATGTAGTCGGCTGGAAACAGATAACGCTTTTCTTTTTTCATATTTTTCTTATATTATATATTTATTTCAGATTATCCGGATAATCCGGATTCTTCATTCTAACTCCTGCTTTCTATCTCTTTGTTAATTTTGTCGATAGTAGCGTCGTCGAGCTCATACTTCGAGATGATGAACATAGCAAGCAATAGAAGAGCTGCTGGCAGTACACATACGAGCCACAGGATACCTTCCTCGGCAAGAGGACTCTGGGATACACTCTTCGGGTCGTAGGCCACATAAGCGAGGATAGCTGGAGCCACAACACTACCGAGAGTCATACCGGCCTTGAAGAAGATACCAGTGAGGGCATTAACAATACCTGCAATGCGCTTGCCGCTTACATATTCGCCGTAGGAAATAACCTCAGGCACAAGAGCCCACATATATCCTGTGGCAACAATCACACCTGTGGATTTGATAAACTGAGCGATATATACATACATCATGCTCGGATTCTCCATCTTTGCCACAACATAGAGGATCGCCATACCGATGATTGCCACCGAAAGGAAGATATAGAACATGTTTTTCTTGCCCACGGCATTCTTGATCATAGGAACGAGAGGCATGAAGATAAATGAGGGCGCAGAACCCAAACCCATGAAGATGGAAAGCTGTTCGGATGTGCCGTGCATATTGCTGTTGATAAAGTAGGCACCGGCAGCATTACCGATGGACATCATCGCAAAGGCTGTGATAAAGAAGAAGGCGATGACGCGAAGAGGACGATTGTGGAAGAACTCCATCCACAGGTCGCTGATCTTGACATTGGCACTCTCCTCTGCGTTCATCACTACCTTTTCCTTACACTGAGAGAAGCAGAAGAGAAGGAGAACAAGACCCACAAGGGCATAGATGGTCATGGTGGTGAACCATGCTGCAGGGTCCTTGGGTAATCCGTCTGTTTTCTCATCGGTGAAGTAGGCTATAAGAAGTGGAAGGCCAGAACCAACGGCAAGACCACCACAGTTGGCCATGAACATACGTACAGAGGTGAGAATGGTGATCTCGTTGGTGTCGCGGGTGAGCGACGAGTTGAGCGCTCCGTATGGCACATTAATAAATGTATAAAGTAAAGTCATCGCGATATATGTCACGTATGCATAAAGCAAAGAAGGGGCAAAACCATTCCAGAAACACAGGATGGCAAAACCCGACAGCGGAATGCCTACAAAGACAAGATATGCACGATATTTACCCAAGCGGGGGTTGTTTTTATCGATGAGTGCTCCTACGATGGGATCCCATATTACGTTAGCAACATTACCAACGGTGAACATTACCGACACATCGACGGCGTCAAGGCCATATATGTCAGTGTAGAAAAACAACAGATACATGCAGGTGGTCTGGAATATCAGGTTTTGGGCAAGGTCACCCGAGCCGAATCCGATGCGCTGCAGCCATGAGAGCTTGTAAAATCCCTTCTCAGAGGAAGTGGTGTCATTAAATTGTTTCATAATTATTTTCGTTGATGTTTTTAATTTGCGCTGCAAAAGTACACATTTTCTGTAAAAAAACACCTCATAAATGTAACTTAAACATTTTGATTTGTTTCATAAGGGCATTTTTTTTGCAAAAAATGATGAAATGCAATAAAAAAGTATTATATTTGCACCAAGAATAGATTATCAAACGAGAAATCTGAATGAATAGAAGATATATAACAATCTTTTTTGCCCTTGTCATCTCTTTGGTGATGGCTATGGCGGATACAGGAAAACTATATACCTCAGACAAGCTGTCGAGCAGTTTGCTCACTTCTGTTTGTCAGGATAGCTATGGCTATATCTGGGTGGGTTCGGAATACGGACTCAATAAGTTTGACGGCTATAGTTTCACCTTATATCATACGACACAAGGTGATACTACATCGATTGTCAATAACAATATATCCACGCTTTATTCCTCATCCGACGGTATCTTGTGGGTGGGAATGAGCAAGGGGCTTTGCCGGTATGACTACCATAACAATAACTTTGTGCGATATGCTTTTCCAGAAGGACTCCGTCCAAGGGTGAATGCCATTGCCGAGCGCAATGGTGACTTGTTAATAGGAACTGCAGGCTATGGACTCTTCTCGATACGAAAGGGTACATCAGAAATAACTTGCGAGAAAGGGTTTAGACGGGGAAACAGAGAAGATTATTGCAGTCGTCTCTTCTGTGATGCCAAAGGGCGATTGTGGCGTAGCAGTCATAACGCCGAGGTGGGATGTTATGTTATTGGAAAAGAATACAAACCGAAGACAATCCGATATTTTCAGATGAAATACGGACCGGTTGTCAACTTCATTCCGTTGGACGCAAAGGGATTCCTCGCAGTGTGTATGTATGGCATTGTGAGATATGACTATGCCAAGGAGAATTTTGAGCCCTCTGGTATTGATATGTCTATTCTCAAGAACAAGGTGTCGGTGAGAACGGCTGTAAGAGACAAAAAAGGAAACATCTTGTTAGGAACATCGGGCAACGGACTCTTGATAGTGAGAAAAGGCAGTGATATACTTGAGGCTATACAGAGTCCTGACAATGATGCTATACTCACTACTGCCAACGTGAATGATATCGTAGAGGATAAAACTGGAAATTTGTGGGTTAGTTGTTATAACCGTGGATTATACAAATTGACCAGAGGAAATACGGCATTCACCACATGGAGTTTGTCGAAGCATAATATAAAGACAGGAAGTAGTGTGTCGTCGATGGCTCTGAGCAAGGACAATGACGTGTGGTGCAGTGTGCAGCACAACGGTTTGTACGTATTCGACATTAACGGAAATATTAAGGCACGGCCGATGTCGCCTCCTGGTACGGGTATTGTTTATTTCGACAAGCAAGGTAAACTGTGGTTGGCCACCGAGAGTGCTCTTTATGCAGCCGACACATTGTCAGGCAGATACGAAAAACGCCTGAATCTTGACGGTTGGGGTATCAATTGTATGGCGGACGATGGAAAAGGAACACTATTTGTATCCAACTTCGGTAAGGGACTCTGTGTGTATAACTCTCTGACTGGCTCTCATTATATGTTGGCAATGGGAGAGAACAATGGCAAGGGGTACTTGTTTAATGCATGGATAAAGTCGTTGCTGTATGACAATGACGGGTTGCTATGGATTGGTATGAGTGAGGGGTTGTCGTGTTATAATCCCCAAAATGGCAGTTTCCTGACCTTTGGTTCCAACGTGATGCTCGACGACCTCACCATTACGGCTTTGACCGAAACTCCTGACAAGAATATATTAATAGGTACAAGTGTAGGAGTGTATCTCTTCAACAAAAGGACGCGCAAGTTATATAAGGTCGATGATCTCTCGCCACTTGCTGACATTGATATATATGGATTTGTATATGACCGCCATGGCAATTTATGGATAAGTACAGCAAATGGTATATGGCAGTATTGCGGAAAGAAGAAGTTGCTGACAAGTTACGTGCATGGTAATGGACTTGCCACCAAGGAATACCGACTTGGAGCTGTTGTTCACAATACCAATGACATGATTGGTTTTGCCACTGCCGATGGTATCACTGTATTCTATCCCTCAGACGTTAACAAGATAGGGAGTAAGCTTGGAGAGGTGTTCCTTACGGGTATGACAATCGCGGGAGTTACTTCCGACTGTCTTGCATCGGAGTGGACTATTCCCTATGGTGAAAGTACGTTTAAGATGGAATTTTCTCTGCTCGACTATTGCAATACCGAGAATATCACATTCGAATATCGATTAAATGAGGGGAAATGGCTTACTGTTCCCGATGGAACCAATGCAATTTACTTTAACCGCATGATGCCTGGAAAATATAAGTTGGAGGTGAAGGCTACAAGCAGTGGTACCGAGTCGCCTGTGAAGACTTACACTCTCTATGTCGAGGGACCGTGGTATTCGTCGCCATTTGCCTATTTTGTGTACTTCATTATTGGCGTTGTCGCCTTTTTGCTATGTATAATATATTACCGACGTCGCAAGCATGCCGAACTTGACGAAGCGAAGATGCAGTTCCTCATCAATGCCACACACGATATCCGTTCGCCTCTCACTCTTATCATGGGACCTCTTGACCGACTGAAGACGATAGTGACTGATAAGACAGGAAAAGAATGTATCGAGGTTATCGACCGTAATGCACAACGACTGCTCTTACTCGTCAATCAGATTCTCGATGAGCGCAAGATTGATAAAAATCAAATGCACTTGCATTGCACCGAAACCGAAATAGTGCAGTTTGTGCGCAAGCAGGTGGTATTGTATAAGTTCCGCGCCGAACAGAGAAACATCTCTCTCTGCCTGTTGGCGGATATGCCCGAACTGAAGGTGTGGATAGACAGAATTAACTTTGACAAGGTGGTGGCTAATCTCCTTTCTAATGCTTTTAAGTTTACTCCCGATGGTGGTGAGATTATTATCTCGATAAAGAGCAACAGGAAGAAAGTCATTCTGTCAATCCTTGACAATGGAGAGGGGATAGGAGATGAAAAAGGCGATCGACTCTTTGAGCGTTTCTATCAGGGAGACAATGCCCGAAGGGGAAAATACGTTGGTACCGGTATCGGACTCAATCTTAGTAGGGCTATTGTAAACTTACATGGTGGAACGATAACGGCCTCCAATCGCAGTGATGGTATTATAGGTGCTTGCTTCACGGTTGAGTTGCCCTTGGGTACTGCCCATCTCTCTCCCGAACAGATGGTCGAAGATAATGGCGTTGATGAGTGTGGAGAAATGTTAAAGAAGAAGCGTCAACCATCAAAGACGGGTAGGGTGTTGGTAGTTGATGACGACGAGGAGATTGTGGAATATATCAAGAACGAACTCTCCAACAATTATCGTGTGACTGCGTTCACCGACTCTAGCCTGGTTATGAAGGCACTTGTCGCCGACACTTATGACATCGTAATCTCGGATGTGGTTATGCCAGGCATGGATGGTATCACTCTGTTGAAGACGATAAAGTCGAATGTCAAGACAAGTGATATCCCTGTAATATTACTTACTTCGAAAAACGAGGTCGAGGATAGGGTAGAGGGACTGCGCCGTGGTGCTGATGCATATATTGCCAAACCATTTAATATCGAGGAATTGTGTGCTCAGGTGGATAATCTCATCGATAATGTGAGACGACTTAGAGGGAAGTTTAGTGGTGCACAGTCTCAGGAGAAAAATGTAGAGAAAGTGCTAGTGGAGGGCAATGACGATATACTTATGAAGAGGGTGATGAAGGTGGTGAACGAAAACTATACCAATCCCGACTTCAATGTTGAGGCCTTGAGTCAGAAGGTGGGAGTGAGCCGTGCCCAACTCCATCGTCGCATGAAGGAGATAACTGGTTTGACAACAAGTGATTTCCTTCGTAATATCCGAATGGAACAGGCGGCCCGACTGCTAAAGGAGGGTAAGATCAACATCACTCAGGTGGCATACAGTGTGGGATATAATAATCAGACGCATTTCTCCACTGTCTTTAAGGCGCATTTTGGAATGTCGCCGACAGAATATGGAAAGGATTATCAAAAACAATAATTTATATGCTGAAAATACTATTATCAATCGTAATGCTTGCTTTCGTAGGTATGGCGAAAGCTGAGGACGGTTCAAAGCTATGGCTTCGTACCGAGAAAAACGTGAAAGTGAAGAATGTCGTGACATTCAAGGGAAAAACGGATGCGACGACAAGAATTGCTGTAAAGGAACTACTCGACTACTGGCATGGACAGCGGGTGGTGATGCACCTTAATGCCAGTTGCGGACTGAAGAAAGGGGCATTCCGTATCAACCCGACGTCGTCGAGGATAGATGTCACTGCGTCATCATCCGATGGAATCCTTTATGCTGCCTATGAACTTCTGCGCTGCCAGCAGACAGGGGCAAATGTGAGTGAAGGTGACAATGTACCAGCTTTCGACATCCGCATCCTCAACCATTGGGATAATCTCGACGGCAGTATCGAAAGAGGGTATGCAGGTAAGAGTATCTGGATTTGGGATGAAATCACTGAGCAAAAGAAGTCTTCATCCCGACGTGCGTCGCTCGGCAAGACTTGTTATCAGTGTTCAGAGTCATTGCGCCAACATATCACCGAATATGCCAGGGCAAATGCCTCGATAGGTATCAATGGTGCAGTGCTCAACAATGTAAATGCTTCCCCGCAGATGCTTTCCACTATATATATAAATAAGGTGAAAGCCATTGCCGACATTCTTCGTCCCTATGGCATTAAGACCTATCTCTCGGTGAACTTCGCCTCCCCGATGGCTTTAGGTGGACTAAAGACTGCCGACCCGCTTGATCCCGAGGTGGCACAGTGGTGGAAAGACAAGGCAAAGGAGATTTATTCGATTATCCCCGACTTCGGAGGCTTCCTCGTGAAGGCTAACTCAGAAGGTCAACCGGGTCCAGGCGACTATAACCGCAAGCACTCTGATGGTGCCAATATACTTGCCGATGCTGTCAAACCCTTTGGAGGCATTATCATGTGGCGCTGCTTTGTATATGGCAACAAGCACAAGGGTGAAGACAGGGTGAAACAGGCTGTGACGGAGTTTGAACCTGAAGACGGACTTTTCCGCGACAATGTCATATTGCAGGCAAAGAACGGTCCGCTCGACTTCCAACCCCGTGAACCTTATGCTCCAGTGTTCGACCAGATAAAGAAGACACCGCTTATGGCTGAGCTGCAGATTACACAGGAATACCTCGGACAGAGTATTCATCTCACATATCTTGCTCCGATGTGGAAGGAGTTCTTCTCCTTTGTGTCTCCCAATAGTTTAAAGGGTATAGCCGGTGTGGCAAATATCGGAGATGATACAAACTGGTGTGGACATCATTTCTCACAAGCCAACTGGTATGCTTTCGGTCGCCTTGCGTGGAATCCCGAACTCACTTCAGAGGCAATAGCCAAGGAATGGCTCTTGCAGACGTTCGATTCGGCTATTCTTCCCTCAGCCCTCGACATCATGCTTCGCAGTCATGAGGCTTGTGTGGATTATATGATGCCACTTGGATTACACCACATCTTCAAGGCCGATCATCATTACGGTCCAGAGCCCGACGGCAATCAGCCTCACTTCCCCGAGGAGTGGAAACCGGTGTATTACCATAAGGCAGACAGTGTGGGAGTGGGTTTCAACCGTTCGTCTGCAGGCACCAATGCCGTGAGCCAATATCGTGCTCCTTACAATACTATGTATGACAACATCGACACATGCCCCGAGGAGTATCTCCTATGGTTCCATCATGTGCCTTGGACACGCAAGATGAAAAGCGGACGCACACTATGGCAGGAGTTGCAGTGGCACTACAATCATGGAGTGGCAGAGGTGGAGGACTTTGTCAAGATATGGCATTCACTGAAGCCAAATGTAGATGACCAACGCTATCGAGAGGTGGATGAACGATTGCAGAAGCATCTGCAGAACGCACGCGAATGGCGTGACACTTGTCTTGGGTATTTCGGGAGTTACTGCTTCTGAATGAAAATATCTGTGTGTGTTCGTACACATTGGCCTAAAATGCGAAAATAATAATCAAAATGATTTTTTTTTCTGAAATTGTTTGGTAGTTTGGGTATTTTTACGTAAGTTTGCACTCGTAAATCCCCAAAAAGACCTGTTAATGCTAACAAAGATGAAGAGAATATTATTGGTTCTAACCGTTATAACTATCTCGATTTCCTGTATGGCTCTTTCCATATGGGAACAGAATCGTTATAATGTCTCTATTCTCGACATGAGTTCAGGTCTGCCCCACAACTGGGTAAATTCCGTTTATGAAGACAGTCGCGGTTTTATATGGGTCGCCACCTACGGCGGCGGTTTAGTGCGTTATGATGGTTATGGATTCACCAAACCATATTCCACCGAGAACATGCTTATGCATAGTAATTCCTGCCGCAGTGTGGTGGAAGATCGTTATGGCCGTCTTTGGGTAGTGTTCGACGAGGGTGTATCTGTCATCAGTCTCGACACCTATCGCACTGTCGGTGAGGAATCCTTTGGCAGGGATATCAGCAAGATACTACAACAAGATGCCGTGAAGGTGATTCGCGACCTTCGTGACAATATATGGTTGCTTGCAGGAAAGAAAGCCTACAAGTTCATTTTCGGCGAGGATGGTAAGATAAAGAAACTCTATTCCGTGGCATTTACTTCGAATACTCCTGATATTGCACTTGCTGATGTTGATGGTGACGGTGATGTGTGGGCTGCCATTGACGAGGGTATTTATAAAATCAAGGTTGAGCGAGGCAAACTCGTAAAGTGTCCTGTCAAGCAGTTGGCTCCACTCTTTGGCAAGGCTTATTTTACCGATTTCATGCTTCATGATGGTGACATGTGGGTGAGCACCAACGTGGGGCTCTATCGCTATCATACAGACGGGGGTACAATGCAGTATTATTCTCACAATCCATCCGTGCCTACAAGTCTTGCCCACAATTATACTACTTGCCTTGCCGTAGGGCCTACTGGTCATCTCCTGGTAGGTTCATTGGGAGGGGCACATATTTATAATTATAATGATGATAGCTTTGTCCGTCTGCGTTGCGACAACTATACCTATGGACTGCGATTGTCCAGCAATTTCGTGCATTGTATGTATGTACACGAAGGTAGTGTGTGGATTGGTACCGACAATGGTGGCATTACGAAATTCTCAAGACGACAGCTTAATCTCGACAATATTGTTAATATCCCGGGAGATGCAGCCTCATTGTCAGCAGGTTGCGTCAATGCCACATACGTCGAGCCTGATGGTACATTGTGGGTGGGAACTGTTGACGGAGGACTCAATCGCAGGGCTGCAGGAGAAAAGACATTCACTCATTTCACTATATCAAATTCTCCACTTATCCATAATTCGGTGAGTACGCTCATTGCCAATGGACGCACTCTTTGGATTGGAACATGGGGAGGAGGAATGTATTGGCTAGATATGGATAACCCCCAAACGATACATCGTCTTGAGGTGCAACCCGAGTATGCGCGCCTTATTTTGCATGTAGGCGCCCTTGCCTACGACAATCGCAACCAAGGGTTGTGGATAGGCAGCAACGATGGAATTTTCTTCTATGACTCGCGTAGTCACAAGATGCTTATGCCTTTCGATGGCTGTGACCTTGTGCGAGGCTGTATCGGTTCGCTTATTGACTCCCGCGGTCGTTTGTGGATGGGATGTATGACCGGTATGCGTGTCATCGACCTCCATTCACGACGCAACGGCAAGTTTGTTTGCGACAGTTATATGTATAAACTCGACAATCCCCAATCCCAACTCATCGACAAAATAACATGTTTCTGCGAGACTCGCGACAGCAGTATCTATGTTGGTTCGAATGGTAATGGTATATATGTTCTCACTGGTGAGAACAATGACAAAATGACATTCAAGTCATACACCACCCAGGAAGGATTAGCCAACAACGGTGTGAAAGGTATCGTTGAGGGCACCTACGGACGCTTGTGGATAGCCACCAACAACGGACTCTCGGTGATGAATCCCAAGGATGAGGCCTTTTCCAACTATGGAGAGGTGGATGGTTTGTTATGCAGCAAGTTTTATTGGAATGCTGCCGTATGCGAGGGCAACAAGATTTATCTTGGCAGTGAGATGGGACTCACAGCCATCAATGTAGATGAGATGGCAACTCGTACAGCCAGCAAGGTGGTGCTCACCAGTCTCAATGTGGATAACACCTCAATACTTTCCGCCAGCCGCTTTCTCGATGCCGACATATCGGTGGCAAAACGTATTACACTCCATGAGAGTGACAAATCATTCGAGATTTTCTTCTCCACCCTTCGCTACGAAGGTGACGGACGCTCAGTATATTGCTATCGTATGAAGGAATTCGAAAAGGAATGGATACAGACGCGAGCCGGCGATCATTCGGTGCGCTACACCAATCTGCCTCCAGGGAAATACACTTTCGAGGTGAAATGTCTCTCTGCCTTGTCCGACGATGAGGGTAATGTGACGAGTATCGAGGTGGTCATCCATCCTTATTTCTATAAGACATGGTGGTTTATGCTCATAGTCTTCCTGTTGATAGTCTTCATCGCCTATCGCTTCTATCTCAATCGTGTGGAGAAACTCAAGCGCGAGGAGGGAGAGAAGATGCTATTGCCTATACGCAATGCCCTCAGCAGTGCAGAGAACCCCATTGAACTGCAGGAGCGCATACGCACCATAGTTGAAAACCACCGACAATTCCGTCGTAGCACTGCCAAGAGTGTGGAGCTCGACCAGGAAAAGGAGTTGGAGCATGCACACGACTTTATGACCGAAGTATTCAAGGCGATGGAGGAGGGATATATGGATTCAGGCTTCGACATCGAGCAACTTGCCGAGAGTATAAAGATGAGTCGCAGTACCCTCACCAAAAAACTGAGGGAGGAGACCGGCCTTACCGTCGGTCAGCTCCTCAAGGACTATCGTCTCAATATAGCACGAGAGATTCTCGTGAAGAATTCAGGAAACAGAAATATTACCGAAATAGCCTATCGAGTAGGATTCAACGACCCGAAGTACTTTACACGCTGTTTTACTAAGAAATATGGCATTAGTCCCTCGGGATACGTGGATACAGTGGAGAAAAACGCAGAAAATTGACGAAAATCAAGGTTTGTCCACCTAAAATGTTGATTTGTCCACCTAACTTCTTTATATCTTTACTAATTTTGCGACCAAATTTGAAACAATTCATAATTAAAAACAAACCTAAATGTAATTAAACAATGAGGAAACAATTAATCTCAATGATGCTCTGTCTGGGCACTGTTGGTGCAGTTTCACTCTGCCCGACTCCGGCTTTTGCCGCAGTGACCCAGAACCAGACTATTAAGGTCAAGGGACAGGTTGTTGATGAAACAGGTGAACCATTGGTAGGTGCTACTGTCAAGGTGAAGGACTCTGCCACTGGAACAATCACCGACTTCGACGGCAACTTCCAGTTGGACGTTAAATCTAATGCCACACTTGTGGTAAGTTACTTAGGCTATAAGAATCGCGAGATTGCCGTGCGCGGACGTGCAGTCCTCGATCCTATCAAGCTTGATTCTGACAACAACATGCTCGAGCAGGTTGTCGTTGTGGGTTACGGTACACAGAAGAAAGCCGACCTTACAGGTTCTGTGTCTATCGTCAACGCTGAAGAAATGAAGAAGGTGTCTAACAGCAACATCTCTACCATGCTGGAAGGTAAGGTTGCTGGTGTTCAGATTACCTCTGATGGACAACCTGGTGCCGACCCATCTGTACGTATCCGTGGTATCGGATCATTTGGTAGCACAGCACCTCTTTATGTAATAGATGGTGTGCCCATGGGTACTACCATCCGCGACTTCTCACCAAATGATATCGAGACCATTCAGGTGCTCAAGGATGCTGCCGCAGGTGCCATCTATGGTTCGCGTGCCGCCAATGGTGTGATCATCATCACCACCAAGAACGGTAAGAAGGACCAGCCCCTGAAGGTGAACTATACTGGCTACTTCGGTGTTGACCAGATTCCAAGCGACGTATATGACGTGATGGATGCCGACCAGTATAGCAACTATATCGGTCAGGCTTGCGCCAACTCCGGCACAACTCTTCCTGGTGGTTATAGCCTCGACGCTGCCACTGGAAAGTATAAGTTCCAGGATAACACCAACACCGATTGGTTTAAGGAGGTATTCAAGACAGGTACCCGTCAGAACCACAACGTCAACTTCAGTGGCGGTAGTGCAAACAGCACATACAATGTGGGACTCGACTATTTCCAGCAGAAGGGTACACTCGAGGGTGCAGGACCTAACTATACTCGTTACACTGCACGTATCAACAACACCATGGACACCAAGTTCGTGAAATTCCGCACAAGTGTTGTTTATTCTCACTCCGATCAGGACAACATGGGTCTCTCCAATGCCTCTGAGTATGTACAGGGACTTTATGGTGATGTCACCAACGTGCTCCGCGGCACATTGCTGATGCAGCCTACTATCAAGGCTTACGACCCATCTACATGGGTACTCGACGACAAGGTGGGACTTGCTGGAAACTATCGTTATGACGCTTACGGCTACGGCGTTTACTACGATACCGTACATGGTGACATCTCGGCTTCCAACCCTCTGCTTGTCAACAATATGCTCGTGCGCAATACCAAGGTTGACCGCTTCGTGGGTACGGCTTCTGCCGATGTTGACCTCCTGAATATGGTTGGTGTACAGAGCAAGAACCACTCTTTGCACTACAACATCAACCTTTCTTACAGCAAGACACACTGCAAGGACTTCACATGGATTGCAGCCTGGGCACAGAGTAACCGTGTATATCTCGACAAGAGCAACGAGAAACTCACCAAGGCTTCACGCGACTATAGCGATGCTTTGATTGAGAACACACTTACTTACGATGGTAAGATAGGTAAGCACAACATCAACCTTGTGGTTGGTCAGACCTACGAGGAGGAATATACAGATGAGCTCACTGGTTGGGGCGTAAATTTCCCCGAGCCTTACTTCTTGCAGCTACAGAACGGTTCAAGCACATATTCTTCTTCTTACGAGTATAAGCACGCACTTACATCTTTCATCGGTCGTCTTAACTACAACTTCGACGAGAAATACCTTATTTCAGCTGTTATCCGTCGTGATGGTAGCTCACGCCTCTCCAAGAACATCCGTTGGGGAACATTCCCTTCAGTGTCAGTAGGTTGGCGTTTCGACCGTGAGAAATTCTTCCCCATCAGCCATGATGTGGTAAATATGTTCAAGGTTCGCGGTAGCTACGGTGTGCTCGGTAATGAGAATATCGGTGAGTACATGTATCAGACAACAATGAACCGCAACAACATGACCTATAGCTTCGGCAACCAGGCCGTAACTGGTTCTGCTGTTTCAACCTTCGTTGACAACAACCTCGCATGGGAGAAGAAGAAGACCACCAACGTGGGTATCGACCTCGCCATGTTCCACAACCGCTTGGAGTTCACCGTTGAGTGGTATAAGAACAAGTCTGAGGACCTCCTCTATGCCGTTCCTGTTCCTGCACAGGCTGGTGTAAGTAACACAAGTGTTACCATGAACGCAGCCTCTATGGAGAACAGCGGTTTCGAGTTCTCTGCTACATATCGTAACAACGATCACGCTCTCAAGTATATGGTTAGCGCTAACCTCAGCACCTTGAAGAACAAGGTTACCTCACTCGGCTTCGGTACAGAGTCTTATATCACTGGTGCTTACAAGACAGAGGTAGGACAGGAGATTGGTAAGTTCTACGGATGGGTATATGAGGGTATCGCACGCACACAGGCTGACCTCGATAACCGTGTGAACGACAAGGGCGAACCTGTTTCTCAGCCAGGAGCCAATGTTGGTGACTGCCTCTATAAGGATATCAACAACGACGGTATTATCGATGCCAACGACCAGACTGTGCTTGGTAGTGGTCTGCCAAAGATCAACTTCGGTCTGAGCGGACGTGTTGAGTACAAGAACTTCGACCTCAGCATCTCTACCTATGGTGCACTCAACTATCACGTATCAGATGATATCTACAACAGCTTGAACTCTTGCTACGGATGGGCCAACAGAGACGTTGCCATGGCTGATGCAAACCGCTGGTCAGAGGATGGAACTACTTATCTCTCAAGTGTTCCCCGCACCTACGCTGCCAACAATGCTACTCTCGCATGGAACGACCTGTTCAGCGAGCGCAAGATTCAGAACGCTGCTTACTGGAAGATTGCCAACGTTGAGCTTGGCTACAACATCCCCGACAAGGTATTCGGCGGTGTAGTAAACGGAGTTCGCGTATATGTATCAGCACAGAACCTCTACACCTTCACAGGTTACAAGGGTTACAATGTTGACTATGCAGGCGGCACCTTCACTCCGGGCTACAACTTCTGCTCGTTCCCGAGTGCACGCAGCTTCATGGCAGGTTTGCACTTCACATTCTAATTTCTCACATTATATATAATATAAGGAATCATAGATATGAAACTATATAAATTATCCTTCGCCTTGTTCCTGGGCGCTTGCACACTCACATCATGTGGCGACAAGTTGGATTTGGTTAACCCCAACCAGCAGACAACAGGAACCTTCGGCAATACTGCCGACGACTTGGAGGAAAGCGTTATCGCTGCCTACAACCACATCCGTATGGAGGGTACATATGCGCGTGTCGGATACAACATCGACGTGTGCCGTGGCGATGAGGTATGGAACTCCTCACAGGTATGGTATCTGCCTTTCGACGACCTCAACGAGCCTATCACCGACGAGATTGGCCAGTGGTCATGGCGTGACTGGTACTACACCATCAACGTATGTAACTTTATCACCTCAAAGACAGGTGACGACAATACCGTTCTCAGCGAGAAGATGAAGCGCATCAAGGGACAGGCACAGTTTATCCGCGGTTTGGCTTACTACAACCTCGTAAACTATTATCAGACCCTTCCGCTTATCACAAGCTATGAGGACTACTCATCACTTGACAAGCTCTATGGCACAAATAACACTTATGACGAGGTGCTCGACCAGGTGGAGAAGGACTTCTCTGAGGCTATGACTCTCCTTCCTTCGCGCGACGAGGGCGGCGAGTGGGCCAAGGGACGCGCCACTTGCGGTGCTGCTGCCGGTTACTATGCCCGCACTCTCATGCAGCGTCATAAGTTTAGCGAGGCTCTCGCAGTGCTCAAGGACATCATCAACAAGAAGTATGGTACATACAAGCTGATGGCAAACTATGGTGACAACTTCCGCGAGGGACCTGCATACGAAAACAACGACGAGAGTCTCTTCGAGGTTCAGTATCTTGACTATGGTTCACAGGGTGTTGACGACGAGTGGACTCCGGTGAACACTTCACCTAACGCTACCCAGGGTCATGCCATTGAGTCAAACTTCTGCCCAGGTAACTTCGGTGGTTGGGCCGACCTCTCGGCTTCTCCTTGGTTGTATAACCTCTTTAAGGAAGAGCGCACCACAAGCGGTAAGCTCGACCCGCGTCTCTACTGGACTATCGGTACATGGGAGGCAGATTGGGAAGGCTTTGAGAATGGCAATGTAGCCTATACTCAGGAAATGTCGGCTACCGAACCTGTAGTCACACATAACGGAAATGGCGGTCTGCCTATCGCAAAGTGGACAAACATGCGTACTAATGTTGTTAGCACCGTTGTTACTGGTCTTCACTGCGGTATCAACCTCCGACTGATGCGTTATTCCGACGTGTTGCTCCGTGCTGCTGAGTGCGAGAACGAGGTGAACGGACCTACTCAGCAGGCTATTGACTGGATCAACCAGGTGCGCAACCGTGCCGAACTGCCAAGCCTGAAACTGTCAGATTTCGACTCTGCCGACAAACTTTTTGAGCAGATTGCCAACGTGGAGCGTCCGAAGGAGTTTGGATGTGAGTATGGACGCGGCAACGACCTCATCCGTTGGGGATTCTTCTATCAAGCCGACCGTCTTGCACAGATTAAGGAGCATGGCACATTCCGTAAGACCCTCACCGACATCAAGTCACCCGTCAGCTACTCAGAGGTAGGTACCGACGATATGGTAAAGTGCTCTTACGACAACTGGTTGCCAGGTCATGAATTCCTGCCAATCTATCAGGGTACTCTCAATGCCAACCCCAACCTCAAGGGTAACTCTGCCAACGACGGCACTGACAACTCCACCGACTTCTTCGCCCGTGGTTGGAAGGTGCGTCCTGTAGTTAACCTGAGCAAATAACATGTCAAATTGTTAACTTATAAAAACAAGCAATTATGAAATATCTAAATAAAATATCATCCATTATGTGCTCGGCAGCCCTTGGTCTGCTCGTGCTTACAGGATGTGACGGAGCTGACCTCTATGGGGTAAATGCACCCGACTGGATCTCTGAGAAGATCGACTCCATCAACAATGCCAAGAACCAAGGCAAGGAAGAGGAAGTGCTCGAAGGAATGCAAGAGGATGTATATACTGTTGGTGCTACCGACTTCTCTACTGGTTTCTGGGCACAGTTCTCAAAGTACTATGTCATCCCCGATGGAAAGAAGTTCCACCTTCAGTTTAATCTGAACATCAACCCGAGTGCCACCAACACTTACAAGAACTTCGCAATGATTCTCACCAACGATGTTGATCGTGGTGGCGAGGGCTACACTGAGTATGGTGCCATCCGCTATGACAACCAGCCCAGTGGTAACTCAGAGTGGGGTGACTATATCGACCGCAGCTGCGTGGAGAGTACTCTTACCTTCAATACCGATACAGATGCAGGTGTGGAGAAGCTTGGCGGAAAGGTAACAATTACCATCGACCGTTCCGATCCTAACGCATTCTCGGTGAAGATGGACAACGGCGTAGTAACGAAGACCTACAACCAGAAGACTCCTCTCGTTAATCTCAATGCCGACCAGTCGAATACCAATATGCGTATATTCCTCGTGCCCGAGGGTTCATATATCAACGTATTGGCTGCCAACATCGAACCGATAGGTGGATTTACCTCTGCTGAGGATAAGAATCCCCTCTCGATGACTCTTGAGAATGTTCCTGATGAGGTTGTCAAGGGTTCTACACTCGAGGAAGCTATGGCAAACATCTCTGCCACTGTTCAGTTTGAGGAAGGTGTGACTAAGGTTGTTCCTGCTGCTGAACTTCTGTTCTCTGCTATTCCTGATATGGATGAGCCAGGCGAGAAGACTCTTATCGTTATCTACAACAAGACCTTCAAGGGTGAGAACTGCAGTGCTCCTATCGTAGCATATGCCAAGTTCAAGGTTGTCAACGAGATTGCCTCTATCACTCTTACAAAGGCTCCTGAGCGTACAGATTATTATTTCTATAACTCTGATGCAACAGACGGTATGGAAGGACGTTATTTGGCTTTCGATCCAACCGGTATGGAAGTTGTTGCCACCTACTCCGACGGAACATCTGCAGTTATCGACAACTCAAAGCTGTCGTTCTCTACAGTTCCTGCCGCTCCTGGCACACACAAGGTAACCATATCTTCTGCCAACGGCAAGACCGCTGAGACTGAGGTTAATGTGGCTGTGTCAAAGTCATCCAAGGCTACTCCTTCTACAACTATCGTAGGTGCAGAGGACAACTCAACTGGCTTCTGGGGTGCTCATGCTGAGGACATCAATGTTCCGGCTGGCGAGACACGTGAAATAAACTTCACCAACTATACAACTTGTGCCAACAATTGGAATAACTGGGTTGCAATACTACGTAGAGCTGACTTAAGCGAGTTTGCTGTTGTTCGTGCTGACAACTATGGATGGGGCGCAGGCTATGATGGTAATGCAAACCTTATCCTTTCAGGCGGACAGGCTGATTGGGCAACATGGCTTGCCGCAATGAATGGTGCTAAGTGTACTCTCTATGTCACCAACAATAATAACGGTAGGGCTGACATACAGTGCATCATGCACGGCACTGACGGAATGGACTACATACAGTATTATCTGAATATTGCTGTTGATCCTAACGACTTGTTCGTTTCGTTCACCGTTGATGGCTGCCACCTCGTATTTGAGTAAGAATAATTTTTAGATAGAACCTAACTGTTTTGAGCAAGCTTGGCCCGCGGCCAACTACCGCGGGCCTTGCTTCTCATTTCGATCAAATTATTAACATATAAAACTGATAGTAATTATGAGAAACATTTTGATAGGTATTTCGCTTCTATGCGCAACTGCAGCAAATGCCGCCGATCTGAAATGGGCAATGACCACACAAGATGGTCAGTCCGTGTTTATGAATCAAGTGGGATATATCCTCTATACTGACGGAAGCTCTACGATGAGCATTGTCAAGACTGACAATAGCACTATTGAGGATGTAACCAAGGTGAGTTTTGAGAAACGCGATGCTACTGGTATATCAAGTGTCGTGGCAGATAACGGTATTTCCATACTCTCGCGAGTTGTGGATGGATGCCTTACCATAACTGGCTGCAAGGAGGGACAGACCATCACGGTCGTTTCTGCCGGTGGAGCCGTTGAGGTGCAGACAGTTACTAATGGCGATCATACTAATGTGGATGTTTCCCGTCTTGCATCTGGTGTTTATATGCTAAACGTGGGTAAGACCACGGTGAAATTTTTAAAGAAATAACAATTTAACACTGAAGTGATTATGAACAAAAGAATCCTCTCTTTGATATTGATGTGCTCGGTTGGAATTGCTTCCATATCGGCACAGGAACTTGTGATTAAGAAAAAGGACGGCTCTGCACAGACTGTAGGTGGAAAATTGTATTTCAAGCAGAATGGCGATGCCGACGAGTGGTCTGTCACATCAGATGCCAATGACGAGTATTCATCTGACTTTGATATCTCTAATATTCAGAGTGCATCCATTCTTGATGGACTTGATCTTGACCTCGTGAAATATACATCTCCTTCGTATCTCGACTATTATATCTCAGCTAATAGTTCTTGGGCTGATCGTGCCAAGTGGAACCTCGCCAATATCCACGACCCGTCGGTGATGCTTGCCGAGGATGGATATTATTATATGTATTGCACGGATGCAGGATACGGCAATCCTCATGAGGCTGATGTCAAGAATGGTAAACATGGACATTTCCAGTGTCGTCGCTCCAAGGACCTCGTCAACTGGGAGTATATGGGTGCCACAATGTATGGCTTGCCATCATGGGTGCAACCTAAGCTCAACGAGATTCGCAAGGCTATGGGACTTAACAATAGTACTGCAAACTTCAGTGATGATCTGCAGTTTGGATATTGGGCACCATGCGCACGCAAGGTGAAGGACGGTCTCTATCGTATGTATTATTGTATCGTATGTCCTGGTTATCTCGACCCAAATAAAACATCATGGGGTGAGCGTGCTTTTATCGGATTGATGGAGACATCCGACCCTTCTGACCTCACTAAATGGGAGGACAAGGGATATGTCATGACCAACTATTCCGACCGTGATCTCTCTAAGATATATGTAGCTCCCGATGCTTGGGAGAGCTGTTACTATAAGTACAATGCCATCGACCCTTCATATATCATAACTCCCGAAGGTGAGCACTGGCTTGTTTATGGTTCATGGCATAGCGGATTTGCTGCCGTAGAGCTTAATCCTGAGACCGGTAAGACAAAGGCAGAACAGGGCAATCCATGGGGTGCCGAAAATGAGGCCGCTTATGGAAAGCGTGTTTATACTCGTAATATGTCAAGCCGCTGGCAAGGTTCGGAGGCTCCCGAGGTTATCTATCACGATGGATACTACTATCTCTTTATGGCATACGATGCGCTTGATGTTCCATACAATACTCGTGTGGTGCGCTCTGAGAATATTTATGGCCCATATAAGAGCATGAATGGTGTGGATGTCACAAATAAGGGAGGCGACGCCTTCCCGATAGTCACTCATCCCTATCAGCTTGGCGGCAACCATGGTTGGGTGGGTATCAGTCACTGTGCTGTTTTCGATGATGGCAATGGCAACTGGTATTATGCTTCCCAACAGCGATTCCCTGCCAATTACAATAATAATGCCTATAGCAATGCCGTGATGCTCGGTGGCATCCGTGCCATTCGTTGGACCGATACTGGTTGGCCTATTGTAATGCCCGAGCGCTATGGTGCAGTGCCACAGGCTCCTATAACAGAAGAGGAACTCATTGGCAATTGGCAACATATAAGTATTCAGTATAAGTATGGTGTTATTCAGCAGTCAGTGTCAATGACTCTCGGTGAGGATCATACCGTGACTGAGGGATGGAATCAAGGCTATGAGTGGAGTTTCGACCCCACGGATAATGTCCTTACCATCAATAATACTAAATTGTATCTCGCCCGTGAGGTGGATTGGGAGGCTTCTCCACGCAAGACCACTATCGTATATGCTGGTTATGGTAAATATAATACCACAAATAACCAACGAACATATTGGGGCAAGAAGGAGTAATCGTATTCATAAGATTTTAAACAATATTTTCCGTACTAATTACTATCAATAAACAGCGAGGGGCGGCAGCGCAGTGATGCGAGGTCGCCCCTAATTTATATCGTATATTTTCA
>OBLI01000810.1_pt1 | contig 32650 bp, 21 predicted proteins | sample 1519701 | NCBI WGS metagenome assembly OBLI01 (sample SAMEA3663005, study PRJEB22513) | pig gut metagenome | biome: pig gut; feature: pig-associated habitat; material: faeces | place: France | collected 2012 | reverse complement strand
CCCTTCAGGGCGCACTTCATCGCTTCATCATACCCAGGGCGATGCCCTGGGCTATGTGCTCGTTGCCCCTTCGGGGCGTGCCTTGAACGCTTGCGCTTATTCTCTGATTCAACTTGAAAAACTTGAAATGCTAATATTTCTCGCGCCTACTTACCAAAACCATAGGCATTTAGCCAAAGAAACACCGCTGAACCAAGAGTGTCCAAGAATGTCCAAGAGTGTCCAAGAGTGTCCAAGACTGAAGAGGGGGTATAAGAACAGTTGTTCTTACCTCATAAAAACAGTTATTCTTGTACCGTAAGAACAGTTATTCTTGTACCATAAAAACAGTTGTTCTTGTACCATAAAAATAACTGTTCTTGTACCGTAAAAATAACTGTTCTTGTACCATAAGAATGCCCATTCTTATACCCTAACAACAACTGGTCTTGTATAATAAGAGTCTGAGGTGCCGATAAACTCTGCCTATGTCTGTGGTCTTTTGCCATTACAAAGCGTATAGGATAAGGGAGGAGACGGAGAGTTGCTGCACCTTCTAAAAGAAAAGGGTTAGGCATAGAAGAATTGGGTTAGGCATAGAAGAATTGGGCGGAAACAAGGATTATTCCCTTGCTTCCGCCCTAATTAATTAACGTTTTCGTATGTGTTTTCAGCGGGTATTTACAATATCAACTAAAAAATTTTCTGATTCTTAATTGAAGGTATACTTGATGCCTATCTGCATACGCCAGCACTGCTGGTAATTCTTGACCACATCAAAGGTGTGGTCTATGAGTTTGGTCTTGCCATCAGTGTCGGTATAATGCGACATGGTGTAGATAGGCTGGTTGTCGGCTGTCACCCCTACCCTCTTGAGCGGCTTGGCAGCGGCATTGTTGACTATCTTGGTGACACCCCAATTGCTGTTGATGAGGTTGCCGACATTGAGTATGTCGAAACTGAACTGAAGACGATTGGTGCTCTTGCCTACCTTGATTGAATACTCGCGACTGAGACGAAGGTCGAAACGGTTGAACCATGGGTTGTAAGCACTCCAAGGCTCTGTGTATTTGCCCTTGCGGTCGGAGAGATAAGGATCTTGGTTTATGAAGTTCCAGAATGCCTCACGCTGGTCGGCAGCATTGAAGGTGACACCACCCACGGTCTTATCTTTGAAGATGAGTTCATCCTTGGATGCAGGCACATAGATGAGGTCCTGGTTGATGCCGTCGTTGTTCATATCGCCATCATAGGTGATAGAATATCCGTTGTTTCTACGTCCCTCATAGAAGAGCGACACGAGGGTGGAAGCCTTGTCGCAAGATGAGTTGAAGCGGTATGATGCCGATGCTATCAGCCTATGTGGAGAGTATACATAGCGTGCATTGTGGAGCGACTGGTAGTTGTAGCCGTTTACAGTGGGCAGTGTAGAAGCGTCCACATTACTGCTTGCCATGCTGTTCATGGTCTTTGATACTGTATATGTATAGGCAGCCATCACATTGAGATTCTTGAGAGGCTCAGCCTTGAGTTGTGCCACTATATTGGCAGAATAGCCCTTGTTTGTATTGGTGAGCTCATAGGCATAGCCTGTATAGGGCTTGCCGTTTTCATTGGTTACATTGTCATAGCGTTTGGCTGCTGCACCAGGATAGAAGAAGCGGTCATCGGGACCCGCAAACCTGTTGGCCTCCACTTTTGCAGGGTCTATGTTGAGGTCGCGGATGGTGAGGGCATTGATATCCTTGGCAAAAGTGCCTTCGAGAGTGAACACAGCGGGGAATGGCACTGGCAGGGTATAGTCTACGGCCAGTGTTGTCTTCCACACCTGAGGCATCTTGAAGTTGCGGTCGATAGTGGTGAGGTTAGCCACTGCACCCGGTTCTGTAGGGAAGAGGCTCTTGAGATTGTCTGGCAGGTTGGGCACCACCTCGCTGAGCACCTGCTGTGGTCTGCGCACACCTCCCTCAAGATATGGCAACAAAGCATGCGAGGCATTGTTTATCTGTACGGATGTCTGTATCATGCCGCTGTTTTCCTGCAATTTGCTGAGGAAGATGAGTGGGAAGCGCCCCGTGAATATGCCCGTACCTCCGCGCAGTTTAATCTTGCCGTCTTTGGTGAGGTCGTAATTAAAGCCTACACGTGGCGAGATCATTGGCACGGCCTTTGGCCAATCGCTGGTATTGAGGTCGCTATTGCCAAATTGCAGTCCCACAACGGATGGGTTTTCATATCTGTCGTTTACATACATAGGGAGATCCATGCGCACGCCATAGAGCAAGCGAAGACGTGGGTTGACACGCCACTCATCCTGTGCATAGAGCGAGAAGCGGTTGTATGTAACATCAGAGAGGGCACGCTCGTCGCCGGTCAGCGACCAGCACATGGCGAAGGCGCTTGGTGCCCGCTTATTTACGAAATCATCGTAAGAAGCATAGCGGTAATATCCTGCACCATAGCGCATATAGCAGTTGGAGGCTACCACCGACTCGAAGGCTGCTCCGAAGGAGAGGAAATGGTCATCAAGCGACCATGTGAAATTATCTGTTATGTTCCAGCTCTTCTCGTTGATACCATTGTTCCATGAGTGCTGGTCGTAGCCTGCATTCATAAATGGGCGCAGGGTGCCAGCATCATCTGGTTTCATGATATCGATGGTTGGGAAGTCGGCGTCGCTCTCGCGGTTGTTAGCATCATTGAATGTGAATCCGGCTGTCAACTTGTTGGTCATGGAGGCATTTAAACGGCTGTTTAGTTCTGCAGTGAGCGAATATACATTGTCTATCTGTTTCCATGTGGAACCGCTGAACGACTGCGAATAGATGCTCACGGGATGTCCCAGACCGAGCGAACCGCCCTTCACGTTGTTGTCGTTGTCGGTATGTATATGGTTGTAGCGCAGCATGAGGCGATGCTTGTCGGAGATGTTCCAGTCAAGTCGCGCCATGAGACGAATATATTTGTTGTTGCCCTCGAAATCATCGTAAGAGCCTGGATCCCAGCCGTACATGCTCTTGAGGTCGGAGGCGAACTGCTGCATATCGGCAGCAGTGACGCGTGAGGTATTGGTGGCTGCATTGCCCACACCATCGGTAGAGAGTTTCCAGTTGTGGAGTGTCTTTGGCACGTTTTCAAGTTCGGCGCTAACGAAATAGAAGAGTTTGTCTTTGATGATGGGACCACCCAGTGTGAGACCATAGATATTGCACTGCTGTGGGTTACGTTTACCGAGATAAGTACCGTCTACACGGTTGCCGCGCAAGTGCTCATCCTTGTATAATGTGTAGGCACTGGCTCTGAAGGTGTTGGTACCGCTCTTAGTTACGGCATTTACTGATGCTCCGAGGAAATTGCTGTTTTTGACATCGAAATCAGAGCTTACCACTTGAATTTCCTCTATGGCGTCTAAAGAAAAGGGGGTGCCGCTGTATCCCTCTTCGTAGGGATGGCCGCCACCAGGCATGCGCATGCGGTCGAGACCCATATTGTAATTGAAGTTGGCACCATCGATGCTGTAGTTGTTCATGCCCGCATCTCGTCCACCAAAGGCACCGCTCGCAATATAATAAGGTGAGAGGCGGAGCATGTCTTCAATTCGGCGGTCTACTGTGGCCACACGTTGCATCTCCTCGGTGGTAAAGTTCTCAGAAGCACCTGTTTTGCGCTCCTGTGCACCGCGTCCAATAATGGTTACCTCAGCCAGTTCACTTCCCTCAGGCAATTTCACATCGCAGAGGTGTACCTGTCCGAGGTAGAGGTGGCTGATCTTGACAACAGCCTTTTTGTGACCCACATAAGAAGCCTCAAGACGATAAGGTCCACCAGTGCGCAGACCTTCAAAACGAAAGTTTCCAGCGTGGTTGGCCACGGTAGTGTAGCGTGTGCCTGACGGTACATGCACAATGGTGATGAGAGCACCAGCCAAAGCACCCTCATTGTCGGTAGCAATACCGGCTACTGATGAGGTGGTGGACTGAGCCTTCACACCCATTAGGCATGTGAGTAAGAACACAAGTAACAGATTAATTACCTTTGTCAATCTATATTTAATATTCATAAAATGGATATAAAAAATAAATGTAAATAAAAAATGTATTACTTAAATAAATGTAAACTATCCAAAACGTTTGCAACGGTAGTGAAAATGTTATTAATAATGGTTTATTTATCGTTAAAATACGACTATTTAGGTTTAAAATTGGTGATTTTGAACATATTATCACCGTATTTCAACAATTATTCATGGATATTAAACCTAAAAAAATGGATGCTATTAAAAAAACTCGGCCATGGTGATTAGTAAGTGGGGATAGGCATCTGCCAATGTATGTATCTGACTGCGGGTGCGATTGAGGAAATCGGCATAATCCTGTGAGTATGGGTTATAGGGTTTGTGCTCTAATGCCTTAACCACCTTGCTGATGGCTGCCACATAAGCATGGGTTTCGGCACTGAAAAGGTTACGAGCTATCTGCTGCCACAGGTAGTCGACAGCCACATCAGAAGGATGAAGCATGTCGGCAGAATAGAACCGATAGTCGCGTAGCTCATCGTTTACAATCTCATAGGCAGGAAAATAATGGCAGCATGAGTGAGAAGCCAACACTCTGTCGGCAGCCAAGAGAAGGATGGATTTTGAGAGTTGACTGCCATGATAACCATATTTAGCATAACGGATGGGACTTACGGTGATGATTACCTTTACCTGGGGATTGCGCTCGCTGACCATGGCTACAACCTGCGACAAAGCGGCAGCGCAGTCGTCAATGCTTAGACATTCCTCGATGAAAAGAGACTGAGGGCGCTTCATGCAATTGTCTACAATCTCGCCAGTTTCCTTGAGTCTGTATACATGATTGGTGCCAAGGGTGAGAAAGACTATGTCAGGCACAAAATCCGTTTGTGCCATGGTGCGCTCAATGGTATGGAGCACGCTCACGGGGTTATACATGGTGCCGTAGGGATTGACCACAGCATGGAAACGACTGCGGCCAAAGCGGCTACCAATATTGTCGGCAAAACACGATCCAGCAAAGAGCAGACGTGACCCCGGACTGATTGCAAAATCATATTCGGGCAATTCCACTCGTGTACGAAACTCCATCTCCTTTGGCATGGCATCAACTGCGGCTTACCTGTAGTCCCTGACGACTGAGGGTCATATTTACAAAGCGGGCATTGGCATTGAGTGCATTGACAGTGAGTACCTGACGGATGCGGGCCGCAGCCTCGGGGTCTTTGGCCACCATATAGAGATAGCCGCCACCACCAGCACCCGGCAACTTATATCCAAGACAAAGGTCATGGATGAGCGATGTGAGCTGGGCTACGGCAGGAGGATTGGTGCCTAAGTCGAGGGTCTGGTTTTGCTCCCATGAACGGGCCACAAGACGCCCCATGAGATTGAAGTCATGGCGAGAGATAGCTTCCGACATGTCTATGGCATGAGCTTTCATCTCACGCAGCAAGCGGAGCTGTTCATTCTTGTTTAGAAACATCCCCTTGACTATCTCTGCCAGTATCTGCTTGGCTGTGCGCGTGATGCCCGTATAATAGAGCAGATGGCAGGCAGCATAGTCTGGTTGGGTATAGAGGTCATCAGGCAACCATCTAACCAGGGGTTGCTGACTGAACCCGCGCTCTGTCTGCAAGAGTTTGACACCGCCTAAGACACCTCCAAACTGATCTTGCCATCCACCGCCCGTGGTGAGCAACTGCTCAAGAACAAGTGTGCGGTGGCATATCTCGTTTTTGTCCCATGCAAGAGAACAGAAATCACTCACTGCACCAAGCACCGTGGCTGCAAGGATGCTGCTGGTGCCCAGTCCACTGCCAGCCGGAATGGCCGAGAGTAGCGTGAGTTCTATGCCACAACCAAAAGCCTCAAGTTGCTGGCGAAGAGAACCAAAATGCTCTGCGCTGTAGTTGGGATGAAATCCTGCCAGCACAAGGGCAGCCTTGGGTATGGAAAAGGGACTACCCACATGCGAGAAGTCTGCCAACTGCTCGTATGTCTCCACCACTTCTATAGCACCCAAATCAATGCTTCTGAGCACTATATGAGGCTCACGGCAGGCGCGTACGTAAGCCTGAAGAGGTTGCTGGCCATTGAGTTCGATAGCCAGGTTCACCACGTTGCCTCCCTCCATAAGGCAATTGGGAGGGGTATCGGTCCATCCACCTGCTATATCAATGCGCACGGGAGAGCGTCCCCACACTATCTGGTCGTCATATACAGACTTGCGAGGCTGCTGACGCTGACTGAGCACCGTAGAGGTAAGCCCTTGTCGCAAGAGAGAGAAAGCATGGTCAGACTGACCTCGGAACATGGCATCCTGAATGCGTTTCATCAGCGGTTCGCTATCGTTGAGTTCGGGCGGCAATGGTATGCCATACTGTTGGAATGCCCTCGAAGCATCGTCGAGATCGAGCTGATAAAACACGCTATGATGATGGTTTAGAGCCAACGCCTGCCAGTTGTCTTTGCGGAAATGGCGACGCTGGGCCACAAGGCGCTCAAGGTTGGCATGGGTTGAGATTTCTTCTGCCGACATCATAGATATGGGTTCTATGCCCTGACGGTTATCATCAGTCCACGGCATCTCGGTCTGCAAGAAGGCATCATCGTCAAATACTGGAAACTGTCGACGCTGCTGCTCATCTCCGTTGAATCGGTCAGTGATGGCATAGCGGCGCAGGCAGTATTGTTTGTCTCCAACTGGTATCACGTCTATACACTCGCCGGGATTGAGTCTCAGATGCCAACGATTGTGTGGCACACCAGTGATGATATTGTCATGGGTAAGACTCCAATTCGGTCCCACATAACTGTTTTCCACCCATATATTTCTATTGGAAGAATCGAAGGTTATTTCTGTGATGGCATTCTGCACAAATAGCGATGGATGTGGTTTGCGCCCATGGTGCATAATCTCTCGCTGGTCGTTGACGATATTCTGTATGCTCACCATTGATGAGATCATCTCGCCGCTCGTGCCGAAATGGTAGAACTCACCACCAGGCAATGGTACTATGGCCACAGTCAGCGCCTTGAGTTCAGGATCGTCTACCACGGGATGAGTGCCGAGGGAGCAACCGAAATCAGAATAGAGATCATAATAACCTCGCTCGTGAGAACGGGCATTGAGCAGTCTAACTGCCCTGTCGCTGAGCATCCACACGCCTATATCGGTAAGATAGAAACCGGTCTGGAGCAGTTCATTGAGTTTAGCCACAGAGGGTTTCTGTAGCATGGTCTGCAATACCGATGGGGCCGAATGGGTGGACACAAAGACACCATGATCCTTGGCTATGGATGAATCGAGCCACAGTCCATAGCACACCACATCGGCATCAGGCACGGGAGGCAACTGCTGGGCGGCGCGAATATACACATCACCGCTAACCACCATGGTATGGATATTATCGGGAGCCAAGGCCATAAGTCGCTCATAGAGAGGCAACTGTAGGCTCAGCAACGACTGATCGAGGCGCTGTCCACGCTCCCATCTGAACACAGGTATCGGAGTGAGTATCTTGCCAGAAGGGGCATACGACGGCAAACGCCTACTTTGCCCACCGGCATGCAAAAGGATACGCTTTTCTGATGCCAACCACTCGTCGAAGGAACTCTTTGGTGCATCGTTGCGATGACACGACTCCAAGAGCCATGTTGTGCCGCCACCACTGCCCAATTTGTGGCCTATAGGGTCGTTGGTGCAGAAATACTCTTCATGATTATATCCTGTAACATTATGGAAACTGCCAACAAGATTGGGAGGTAGCGATAGCAACTTTTTCATATTTATTCTCTAATGAAGCAACTTTAAATTAATCAAAATATTATGACCTACTCTCGCTCTTGACGCCATAGCAGGCTATGACCACAAAGCAGATGAGAGGGAGCACAAAGGAGACATTGGCAGAAGGCAAACCCAGAATGGTGCCGTCATAGTCGATAATCATGGCCTGAAGAGGTGGGAAGACCGAACCGCCAAGTATTGACATGATAAGACCTGCACCGCCCACCTTTACATTGTCACCAAGCCCCTTGAGGGCTATACCATAGATAGTGGGGAACATCAGCGACATGCACCCGCTCACTGCCACAAGGCAATAGAGACCGAATCGGCTGTCGGATACTATCACTCCCATTATCGCCAGGACCGCCAACACAGCAAGCACGGCAAGCAGTTTGCCCGGCTTTATATACTTGAGAAACCATGTGCAAATAAACCTGCTGACTGTGAAGAGCACAAGGGCGGCGATATTGAATTTCTGCGACATAATCTCGGCAGAACGCTCGTCCATGCCTTCATTCATGAGCACACGTGTGCCATACTGGATAATGAAGGTCCAGCACATCACCTGAGCTCCCACATAAAAGAACTGGGCAATCACTCCCTCACGGTAGTTACCTATTCGCACCAGTTCCCTGAGCGACTGACCCAGACTTTTTCCCGAATGGGTGTCGGCATCCATGGGCATGCGGGTAAAATAGATGAGTGCAAGGATGAGTAGCACCACTATACCTATATATACGTATGGCTGGATGAGCACCGACAGGTCGTGTGCCTTGACACTCTCAAACATATCATCTGGGAGGGTGGCACGTGTGGCACTATCCATGGGATTCATCTTGGCCTGAACGAGAAACATGGCCACATACATGCCACTCAGGGCTCCAATAGGATTGAATGCCTGGGCCATATTAAGACGTTGTGTGGCTGTAGACTCACTGCCCATGCAATAGATATACGGATTGCAACTGGTTTCAAGGAATGACAGTCCGCATGTCATCACAAAATAGGCCAGCAGAAAGGGATAATAGAAGCCTGTATAACTGGCTGGGATAAAAGCGAGAGCTCCAATGGCATAGAGCAACAGTCCCAACATCACTCCTGCCTTGAACGAATAGCGCTGTATGAATAAGGCAGCAGGAAAGGCCATGACAAAATAACCAAGATAGAATGCTACCTGCACAAGTGCTCCCTCGGTGACGCTCATGCGGAATATCTTAGAGAAAGCCTTGACCATCGGACTGGTCACATCATTGGCAAATCCCCACAGGGCGAAACAGGAAGTAATGAGCAAAAAGGGTATGAGCAGACTCACACCATTGCGCATAAGCATGCCATCGTTATTCTTTGTTTCCATCCTTCAATATTTTGCGTTTCTTATATTCATTGTATGCTATGAAGAGCATTGCTATAAAGAGCACAGCATAGGCGCAATATGCGATACCTTCAGTAATCTCCACAGACTTGGGTTTGAAGGTTAGCACCACCTTATGCTGCCCCTTACCCACATTGATGGCCCTAAGCACATAGTCAACACGACCTACAGGCACATCCTGACCATCCACAGTGGCTGTCCATCCGGGATAGTAGATATCAGAGAAGACGATGATGCCGCCGGTGGCAGAGTTTACATCGTATTTAAGTTCGTTTGCATCATAGGCTGTGAGGGTGACTATAGATGTGGAATCCTGGGGCACTGACTTGCCAAGGATTTCAGCAAAACGCTTGTCTGCCACAGCCTCATGGCGTAAACTCAACTTACCCAGCATATCAAGTTCTTCATTGGCATTATCTACGTACTTGACATTATCCACAAACCATGCGTTGCCATGCACGTATGGATTCTGCAGTGGTACCTGCTGACCGTTTTGCAGCGGCAGGATAAAATATTTGGCATTGAGCATGTTGAGCACAGGGAAGATGCTGTCGCCATTCACCTGTGTCATATCTCCTCCGGCCTGGGCCACGGCACCATATATCTTGTTCATCTCAGGATGAATGTAGGCCTCTATGAGTTCCTGATATCGGCGCAACTTAGCAGGATGATAGCCACCGATACTCTTGAGGTAGTATGAGGTTTCATTCTCGTTGAATGTATTGGTAGTGAGATTGAGAGTGCGGAAATAGAGTGACTGATCTTTCAGAATCTGCTCCTCAGCCTGAGTTTTGGTGATGGGTTGCTCACGCACGCTCTTCTCCACAAACATAGAGTCGTTGAGATAGCGTTTGTTTATCTGCCATAAGTCAGCAAGGCAGATAACCATGAGGGCGATGGTAAGCGGCAATGCCTTTATCTTGCCAGCCTTGTAAACAAGCAGCAGAAGGGTGCCGACAACGATAATCAAGAACGAGCGCCAGCAGTCGGAAGTAAACATAGCCTTGCGCATCTCGGTGAGGTTGGCAAGCAATGGCTGCAACTGCTCCTGAGGTATCTGTGACAACGACCTCATCTCTGATGATGACACAAAATCAGAGAAGAAGACACCTGGCATGAGAGCAAAGAGCAGACATAATCCAGCAGTGAGCCCGAAACTCAGATATACCCATCGTATTTTGCGTGTGAGCAACTGAGGGTCGGAGATTATCTCCTTGAGGGCGAGCATAGCCATTAGAGGTATAGTAAACTCAGCAATGACAAGGATAGATGCAACGGTGCGGAACTTAGAATACATGGGCACATAATCGATGAAGATATCTGTGAACCACATAAAGTTATGCCCCCACGAGAGCAGTATAGACAATATGGTGGCAGCCAGCATAGCCCATTTGATGGGTCCCTTGACAATAAAGAGCGACAGTACAAAGAGGAACATGACAAAAGCGCCCACATATACAGGACCACTGGTGCCCGGCTGCTCACCCCAATACTGCCCTATCTGCTGGTATATACCCAGATACATATTGTCGGCATGCTCCATGGCTGTCTCATTATATGACAATGGCATGGAGGCACCACCCTTGGTATTGGGCACCATGAGGGTCCAAGTCTCGTCAATGCCATAACTCCACTGGGTTATATAATCGCGCTCAAGTCCGCTGTCTGTCTGGTTTGCGGAGTTGGCTTTTACTATTTCGCTCTTGCCACGCATGCTCTCCTTGCTGTATTCCCATGTGTGATAGAGATTGGATGTATTGAGTGCTATGCCCACTATGGCACCTGCGGCACAGGTGGCCACAGCCTTGGCAAAGGCTGGCAGAGTTTTATTGCGTATGGCGTCTATAAGGTATGCCACAAGCATGAAGAAGATTACAAAAAGGAAATAATATGTCATCTGCACATGGTTGGCAAGCACCTCAAGACCCGAGAAGATAGCAGTAACCACAAAAGCCTGTGCATAGCGGCCACGTAATGCCAATATCACTCCCGCAATCATCGGAGGGAGATAGGCCAATGCCATTACCTTCCATATATGCCCGGCGGCTATGATAATAAGGAAATAGGTGCTAAACGACCAAAGTATGGAACCCAATGCCGCCAACGACTGCCGGAAATCAAAGGCACGCAGCAAAATATAGAATCCCAACAGATATGCAAACACATACCACACATTCTCAGGCAACCACAGATGATATGCCTTGCTTGCAGCCGATAGCACATCCTGGCTATGATAGGAAGGACTCGACTGATATGTGGGCATACCGCAAAAGGCCGAATTGGTCCAGCGGGTATACTCTCCCGTGCGATTGTGATAGTCTACGGCCTCCTGACCCATTCCCCTACCAGCGGAATGGTCATGACGATACAATATCCTGCCATCTATGTCGGCAGGGAAGAAATAGGCAAATGCCAATAAGGCAAACAGCAGCACTGCCAACACATCTGGCAGGCATTTCTTAATTACATTCATGTATTTTTTTTGGTTTGAAAATATTTTCACTGCAAAGATAGTGGAAAAATCCGATTATTCATTATCTTTGCACAAAAAATATAAGAAATAATATGAAAATAGGTGTTGTAATAGCAATGGAGAAAGAATTCCTGCGAGTCAGGGATTTGATAACAGATTACTCAACGATAACAATTAACAACAAACCATTTACCACGGGTAAACTGGGCAACAACACAATAGTTATGGCCACATCCGGCATAGGCAAGGTAAACGCAGCAATGTGCTCATTGGAAATGATCAATGCCTTCCATCCCGACGTGATGGTGTCTACAGGCGTGGCTGGTGGTGCCGACGTGTCACTTGAAGTGCAACAAGTGGTGGTAGCAGAGCAGACTTGCTATCATGACGTGTATTGCGGCAGCGAAGTTGAATACGGACAGGTGATAGGACAACCCTCACGCTTTGAGTGTGCCGAGCGATTAGTTAGCAAGGCCTTGGCTCTGAAATGCGGCACCACTGTGCGCAAGGGGCTAATAGTGACTGGCGACTGGTTTGTGGACGACCGCGAGAAGATGCGCTCCATCATCTCACACTTCCCCGATGCCATGGCTGTGGATATGGAGTCGGCCGCCATTGCTCATGTCTGTCACACAGAAGGTGTACCATTCGTATCCTTCCGCATAATTAGCGATATCCCGCTCAAGGATGACAAGGCACAGATGTATTTTGATTTCTGGGAAAAAATTGCCGACAACTCATTCAATGTGACCAAGTCTTTTCTCGAGAGCATAGAGGGATAGGAAATTTATCTGTACAGAAAAGAAGTTTTAATAAATCAAGAATAAGAATTGAGATAATATGGACAAGATACCAAGTTTTACCATTGACCATGAGGCCCTTCTCAGGGGCATTTATGTGTCGCGCAAGGATGAGGTTGGGGACGAAATAGTTACCACCTTTGATGTCAGAATGAAAGAACCAAACCGCGAGCCAGCCCTGCATCAAGGAGCCCTGCATACCATAGAGCATCTGGCTGCCACCTATCTGCGCAACGAACCACAATGGAAAGATCGCATAGTGTATTGGGGACCCATGGGATGCCTGACAGGCAATTACCTACTTATAAAGGGTGACCTCGAAAGCAAAGATATCGTGGAACTGATGATACATACATTTGAATTTGTGGCCAATTTCACAGGGGAAGTGCCGGGCACACAACCCAGAGACTGCGGCAACTATCTGCTGCACGATCTACCCATGGCACGCTATGAAGCACGCAAATACCTTGATGAGGTGCTCACAGTGATAAAGCCCGAAAACCTCGTATATCCAGAGATTTAGAATGATGCATGCAAAATTTATAATTTGCAACGATAATAAGTTTAGATGATAATAAGCTTAGATAATAATAAGATTGGATAATAATAAGTTAGAAGGTGTGGTTTTGTAGCCACACCTTTTAACTTTATCATCACAAAACAATATTATTTGTTAGCCTTTTTTCTCTCGTTATGATCGAGGATGATCTTGCGCATTCGCATGCTCTTGGGTGTTACTTCCACAAGTTCATCTTCTTTTATATACTCGAGAGCCTCCTCAAGTGAAAGGACTGTTCTCGGCACGATTCGCGCCTTGTCGTCGCTACCACTGGCACGGGTATTAGTAAGTTGCTTTGCTTTAGTCACATTGATAACCAAGTCATTATCATGCACATGCTCACCTACCACCTCACCGACATACACTTCTTCTCCCGGATCAATAAAGAATTTTCCTCTATCCTGAAGTTTGTCGATGGAATAAGCGTATGCTGTGCCTGTTTCCATGGCAATCATCGAACCGTTAAGACGGCGGGTGATATCCCCCTTATATGGCTGATATTCCTTGAATCTGTGAGCCATGATAGCCTCTCCCTGACTGGCTGTGAGCACATTGGTACGCAAGCCTATGATACCCCTTGACGGCACATCAAACTCGATATTTACCCTGTCTGCCTGGCTCTCCATGGATGTCATCTCACCCTTGCGTCGGGTAACCATGTCTATCATCTTGCTTGAGAACTCCTCCGGCACATTAATAGTCAACTCCTCTATAGGTTCGCATTTCTGACCATCTATCTCCTTGTATATAACTTGTGGCTGACCCACCTGGAGTTCATAGCCTTCGCGGCGCATGGTTTCGATGAGCACAGACAGATGTAGCACTCCACGTCCGCTCACTATCCACTTGTCGGTACTATCTTCGAATTGTGCCACCCTCAATGCGAGGTTTTTCTCCAATTCCTTCTCCAGTCGGTCATTGATATGTCTGCTGGTTACGAACTTACCTTCTTTTCCGAAGAAAGGCGAGTCATTGATAGTGAAGAGCATGCTCATGGTTGGTTCGTCAATGGCAATAGGTGGCAGTGGGTCTGGATTTTCAAAATCGCAGATGGTATCTCCAATCTCAAATTTCTCCAGTCCGATGATAGCACAGATATCTCCACTCTGCACCTCTGCAGTCTTATTATGGCCCATACCCTCAAAGGTATGCAGTTCCTTGATTTTTGTTTTCTCCTGCGAACCGTCTCGATGAGCCACTGTAACATTCATGCCCTCCTTTAGTACCCCTCTATGCACACGTCCTACTGCTATACGTCCTGTATAACTTGAATAGTCGAGCGATGTGATGAGCATCTGGGGTGAGCCCTCGATAACCTTTGGTGCTGGTATCACCTCCACGATCTTGTCGAGGAGATAATGGATATTATCCGTTGGAGCATTGAAGTCTGCACTCATCCATCCGTTTTTTGCCGAACCATATACTACAGGGAAATCAAGTTGATCCTCAGTAGCATTGAGTGAGAACATCAAGTCGAAGACCATCTCATAAACCTCCTCTGGTCGGCAGTTTGGTTTGTCCACCTTGTTTACCACCACAATAGGTTTGAGTCCAATCTCAAGAGCTTTCTGCAGCACGAAACGAGTCTGTGGCATGGGACCTTCAAAGGCATCCACAAGCAGCAGACATCCGTCGGCCATGTTAAGAACTCGCTCCACCTCTCCTCCGAAATCGGAGTGTCCCGGAGTGTCTATGATATTGATCTTTACCCCTTTCCAGTTGATAGACACATTTTTGGACAAAATTGTTATCCCTCTCTCTCTTTCTAGGTCATTGCTGTCTAATACCTGTCCGCTCAGGTCCTGCCCGTCGCGAAACAGGTTGCCTGCCAGCATCATCTTATCCACGAGTGTAGTCTTGCCATGGTCTACATGTGCGATGATGGCAATGTTTCTGATGTCTTGCATTTAGTGTTGTATTTAATCGAATAATGTTTCTGTTATTATCTAATAACCTTTTTGCCGTTGATGATATAAAGGCCTTTGCCCATCTGTTGCTCGCTTACACGCTGTCCGTTGAGGTTAAAGATAGCCTTCATACCAGAGTTATCGTTGGCATTGATATCATTGATGCCTGTAGACACCCCACCTTTGCGATATAGTTGCACGGAATAAGGGTTGTTTGCATAGCAACTGAAAATGCTGTTATCTGTAGTATACCCTATAGTATTATTCTCTGTGGTAGTACCAGTATATGCGATGATTGCATTACCATTCTCAATACGAATATTGCACATAGCCCTTGATGCGGTACTGGTAATACCGAAGCCCGTATTTGACAATCCGAGGTATGAGGCATTGGTACCTATTTTTAGTCCCCATTTTCCATCCTTAGTCTGCACGAGCGAAGCCTCAAGCACATAGTCATTTCCATAAGCCACACCATTGTTCACATCAATATTGATGGCCTGCCGCCCAACAGTTGTCGAAGAGGTAGCAAGAGCCACATTGTCCTCCTCGCATACGATAATGACGGTATCCCCCTTGGCTATCTGCGAGATGTCAGTAACCTTGGCATATTTCACCCCATTGTTGCATGAAATCATAGGCAGGGTCTGGTCTTTGAAATTGAATCTTATGGTTCCATCTTGCTGTTTGAAAATCTTGTAAAGAGGACTATTTGTGCACTCCGTCTTATCGTAGAGTGTTTGTGTGAGCATTTGGTTGGTCCCATTTCCGAAGAGGTGATCTGGACTGGCAGAACCATCTATTTTAGCCCCATTTGCAGTCACCACCATCATTCGCTTGTAATTCTGATCATTGTTTAGAGTATTATTATTCCATGAGTATTTGGTGTATGCCACGCGCGTCACGAGCATGCCGGTACCCATGTCGGCTTTTGTCCATGTGGAGGCCTGACGATTTTCGAATATGAAATACTGTCTTTCATCATCAGGATTACGCAGTTTTACTGCTATCTGTCCCTCTCCCTTATTAGGATTATCAAGAGTGATAGAGGCTGCATCTGTGAGGTCTGGAATATTGAGCCATCCCATATAACATTTCTCGTAAGCAGTATAACCCACGGGGCGATATGCATAATCAATATAACTGCCACTGCCCATTACAGACCAGTCGCCTACGGGATGATCTCCCTCATAATTATAGTCAGTAACATAGAAGTCGGGCAATCCCAAGGCATGTCCAAACTCATGCACGAAGGTGCCCATTCCCATCAGAATATTCGCTCCTGCCAGCCATTCGTTGCCCACGAAATAAGTTTTAAAGAAGTAACCTCCTATATTAGCAGAGAAAGACGGGCGGAAATGAGGCCAAACAGTATCGTCTCCCCCTCCTGATGCCTCACCACATCCAGCATAGAGGATGGATACATTCTGTATTTGTCCATTAACAACATATGGAGTGAAGTCGACCCCTTCTGAGATAAGTTTCTCTACGGCCTCACTCACCATGCCAAGCACATTCTGGTCGCGACCGCCACTATTGCCTCCATAATATGCCACGGGATTATTGAGTGTAACCTTTCCGAGCACATCAAACTGTGGAGTAAACATTCCATTGCTCTGAGCCACGAAATAGTCCTTAACAGAACCTACGGCAAACTGTTCGTCATGATATCCCTTTTCGTTAAAATATCTGGTCATCTTCTCAATGGTTGTACCTTCATGAAACTTAACATCAGAAAACTCAACCATGATAACAGGCAGTTTGATCTCTCCTATGGTGGTCACATCGCCAGGAGAGGTCTTACCATATATTCCCAGTCCGTCGGGTGATGTAGCACTCATAGAGCGCAGTGGAGAGTTGGCCCTTGCAGTGGTTATCACATCTCTGATAACAGCAGATGTGATGGCTTTGCCTGAAACATACTCCACCTCTGCAGCGCTGCGCATGTCTATATCATGAGCCACCATATCAGATGCTTCCAGTCCTGCTATCCCCTTGACGGCATAGCATAGATTTCCGGCTTCATTACGCACCAGCACTTTACCATCCTCAGAGGTATAAAAAGAGAAATGTTCGTCACCATTGAGATACACCTTGATAGTGGTACCATCTGCCTGATTTACTGGCATCAATCGACGCATGGCGGGCACTGCGCCTGCCGCAAGTGTCAACAGCATCATGGCTATCGACAGCGAAAATTTCTTTAATTTGCTCATAATAATATTATTTGGTGCAAAATTACAAAAAAATACTGATATCAGCATAATAAAATACCGAAAAAAACTGATGGCAGGCACATTACATACATCTTTACACAGCATTCATAAAGGTTAGCCATCGTTTCAAAAAAAGAAATAGTACAAAAAAACCGCCTTACTAAGGCGGTCTAACTGAACAAATGTCGGGATGACTGGACTCGAACCAGCGACCACACGCCCCCCAGACGTGTACGCTAACCAACTGCGCTACATCCCGTTTTGTTTGCGGGTGCAAAGTTACACACTATTACCGAGAAAAACAAATTTTTTGCCGTTTTTTTTCGGCAAAGGGGCTATTTATCACTATTTTTTTGCAAAAAGATACTCAGCCTTGGTATTACTGCCAAGCAAGAGCATAAAGGGTGGTCCAAAGAATGTCCCACCCTTTCAATATCGATATCATAAACCGATTGTATTATTGTCCGATTATACCGTTGTCAGCCTTTTCAAGGAACTTGACAATGCTTCTAACCTCTTTACCATCTGGCACCTGCTCTTTGATTTGCAAGACAGCATCAAAGAGACTTGTTTTGCCATGGAACACGAGCCTGTAGGCATTGGCGATATGAGCTATCACCTTGTCGTCAGCCCCTGAGGCCTTAAGAAGTTTGTCGTTTACGCCCCCATACCTCACTGGGTTAGCAGTGGCCACGATAAACGGAGGCACATCCTTACTAATGCGCACACCACTGGTTACCACACATGCTCCACCAATTCTCACATTGGCATTCACGATGACACCCGACGAGAAGATCACCCCACTATGAATATCACAATCACCTGCCACCTTGGTACCATAACCAAAGGTACAATAGTCGTCAACCTTTGTATCATGCGACACGTGAACACCCTCCATAAAGAAGTTGCGATTGCCAATCACGGTTTTGCCATCGGCAAAGGTAGCACGGTTTATCACCACATTCTCTCTAAAGATATTCTCGTCTCCAATTTCCAGACAGGTATTATCGCCCTTATGGTTGAAATCCTGCGGTTCGGCTCCAAGCACAGTATTCTGATATACCTTGTTACCCTTGCCCATGCGTGTTCCATTCATGATGCTCACATAGGGATAGATAACGCAGTTGTCGCCTATCACCACATCCCCCTCGATATAAGCAAAAGGATAGATAGTCACATTATTCCCTATCTTTGCTTTTGGGTCTACGTATGCTTTGTCACTTATATTACTCATAATTATTTGACTTAATTATGTGGATTCGTATTGATTTCCACTTAGAGTTAAACTTATGGTTAGGATGGTTTACTGCCTTCCTCCACCGAGAGCGTAATAGAGGTTTACTACAGCCTGCATTTTATAGAAGTCGTCCTGCACCTTTGCGAGTTGTGCATTAAGCAGCGACTGCTGTGCAGTGACTACCTCAAGATATGATGCAGAGCGAGAATTAAAGAGTTGCTTAGTCATCTCCACATTCTTCTGCAGCACGTCTACACGCTTGCCGTCGAGCTCAGCCTTTTCTGCCGATGAGTTATAGAGCACCAGTGCATTGCTTACCTCACTGCCTGCCGACAGCACAGCCTGCTGCCATGTATTGAAAGCCTGCTCCTGCTTGGCTTTGGCTACCTTAAGTCCTGCTACCAACTGACCATGGGCGAAGATGGGCTGTGTAAGGCTACCCACTGCACTCATGAGCCACTTGCCTGGATTCACTATTCCCATGCCGCCACTATTGGTATATGCGCCACTTCCACTGATGTTTATGCTTGGATAGAATTGCGAGCGTGCCCTGTTAGTATCATAGAAGCATGCAGCCAGGTTCATCTCGGCATAATGCACGTCAGGACGATTTGAGAGCATCTGCAATGCTACACCCGTTGAGAACTCTGTAGGTAGCGACTGACTATCAAGAGTGCCACGAGCTATGGTCTGTGCAGGCTGTCCCAAGAGTAAAGACAAAGAATTCTCCATCTCCCTGATCTGTCTTTTGATGTCAGAAGCCTGGGCGAGCACACTATAATAATTAGCTTCTGCCGACTGCACACCCGTTTCGTTCACTCTCCCCATATCCTTCTGCAGGCGCATAATCCTCAACGTCTCTTTTGTAAGGTCAGCCATTGAGTTGACAATCTCCAACTGTTTGTCAAGCATCATCAGAGTATAATAGAGGTTGGCGATATTCGACACCAATCCAGTTTGCACCACGAGTTGATAGTCTTTCATTGCGAGCAACTGCATCTGTGCGCTTCTCTTTGCATTTAGCAGGTTGCCAAAGAGGTCTATGCTCCAACTGGCCTGCACGGGCAAAGAATAAATCTTGCTTGGTGTGGCACCATCCCATGACGATAGTGTGCCCGATGGTGAGAATGAGATAGCAGGCAGGAAAGCCAACTTTGCCGATACCAACTGCGCCTGCACCATCTTGACATTAAGTGCAGCATTGAGCATGTTGACATTATGAGCGAGTCCTGTTTCGATGAGCTTCTGTAACTGACTGTCGGTGAAGACGCTACGCCATGGCAGATTACCAAAAGAGGTAGTGTCTGCCACAGCCAGAGTATCAGAGATGCTGGCAGTGTCGCGCACAATACCCTGGATGTTCACATCCGGACGCTCATACTTATTGTATATTCCGCAACTGCCGAGCATGGCTGCGGCAGAAGCGGTCAATATAATATTTCTAATTTTCATCATCATCATTATTTATTTGCATTGTCTATCTTGTTTTTGAGCTGAGCAGCAGCATAAGGATTGGTATACTGCTTGAGTTCCGACTCCACGTGGGTGTGGTCATCCTCAAACTCCATAGGCTTAATCCTCTCCTGCAACCACTGGAACACGGCAAACAGGGCAGGCACCACAAAGAGCTGGCAGAGTGTACCGATGAGCATACCACCCACGGCAGCAGCACCAAGAGTCTGGTTACCATTCTTGCCCACACCACTTGCAAACATCAGAGGCAACAGACCGATAATCATTGCCAATGAGGTCATAAGAATAGGACGCAGACGTGCACCTGCACCAAGGATGGCAGAATATCTGATGGCCATACCCATGCGTCGGCGCTCAAGTGCGAACTGTACGATAAGGATGGCATTCTTTGCCAACAGACCGATAAGCATGATGAGCGCAATCTGCATGTATATATCATTGCTATGCCCGAATATATTGGTGAAGATGAATGCTCCAGCCAAACCAAACGGTATAGAGAGGATCACGGCCAATGGCAGGATATAACTCTCATACTGTGCGGATAGGATGAGGTATACAAACACCAGACAGAGGGCAAAGATGATAGCAGTAGAGTCGCTGGACTCCTGCTCCGAACGTGTCATACCCGAATAGTCGAGACCATATCCGGCTGGCAACACCTGAGCAGCCACTTCCTCCACAGCCTGCAAAGCCTGACCAGAAGAGTATCCCGTGGCTGCAGTTGCATTCACGTTGATACAAGTGAAGAGGTTGAAGCGGTTGATATTTGACGGACCATACACACGGCGCAACGAGCAATACTCACTTACGGGAGCCATACCCTTAGGAGTGCGCACATAGATGCTCGACATGGTTGCAGGATTTTTGCGGCTGTCCACGGTACCTTGTATCATCACTCGATAGAGTTTTCCGTATGAGTTGAAGTTGGATGCATACATACCTCCGTAGTATCCCTGTAGAGTTGAGAGCACAGTTTGCGGAGAGATGCCCGACTGCTTACACTTTGCCACGTCTACATCCACCATATACTGTGGATAGTTAGGGTTGTAAGATGTCATCGCATTTGATATCTCCGGTCTCTTGTTGAGTTCTGCCAGATATTTCTTGGTAATCTCAAAGAACTTGTTGAGGTCGCCACCCGTTTTGTCCTGCATTGAGAAGGTGATACCATTGGTAGCACCGAAACCATTCACCATAGGTGGAGCGAATGCCAGGATCTGTGCATCTTTGATTTCTGCTGTCTGCTTATAAATCATGCCAAGCACCGAGGTGTACGACATCGGGTTGACAAAAAAGCGCATGATACCATCTCCCTGCCATAGTCCCGAGAGGTTGTAGAAGAATCCAGCGGGACGCTCCTCAAAGGGTTTGAGTTTAACAATGAATGTAGCCTGGTCAGATCCCTGTCCGGCAATGAAGTTATATCCGAGCAACTGTTCACGTGTTTTCACTGCGGGGTTGCTGGCCAGCATCTTATCAATCTGGTTTACCACCTCCTTGGTGCGCTCCTGGCTTGTACCGGGAGCCATAGAAACGGTACAGAAGATAACTCCAGTATCCTCGTCGGGCACAAGTCCAGTTTTCGTTGTTGCCATAGTGATGACCATGGCAATGATACCTATAGCCACGGCTGCACCAGCCATAACACGATGGTTGATCACATTTTCAACACCTTTTTTATACTTGTCCAAGATCTTCTCATACTGATAGTTGAAACCGGCATGGAAGCGGTCTACGAAGCTCATCTCCTTCTCATGCTCACCATCGTGAGGTTTGAGGAAGATGGCACATAGAGCAGGCGACAGAGTAAGAGCGTTTACTGCCGAGATAAGGATGGAAACAGCCATGGTAACACCAAACTCACGATAAAACACGCCACTGGTGCCACCCATGAAAGACACGGGCACGAATACTGCCGACATCACGAGTGTTATGGAGATGATGGCTCCAGAAATCTCGTTCATGGCATCTATAGAGGCTATGAGGGCATTCTTATATCCTTGGTCGAGTTTTGCATGCACAGCCTCCACCACCACGATGGCATCGTCCACCACGATGGCAATAGCAAGCAGCAATGCCGAGAGCACAAGCAGGTTGATGGAGAATCCGAATATCCAAAGGAAGAGGAAGGTACCTATCAATGCCACTGGCACCGCAATCATTGGTATAAGAGTTGAACGCATGTCTTGCAAGAAGACATACACCACGAGAAACACGAGTAGCAGTGTTAGTATGAGGGTAAACACCACCTCTTCGATAGAAGCGAAGAGAAACTCGGTCACGTCATAGTTGATCTTATACTCCATACCAGGAGGGAAACTCTTGGCTTGCTCTTCGAGTTCTGCCTTCACATCCTCAGCAATCTGTGTAGCGTTAGATCCGGCAATCTGTTGAACCATACCCATCACAGAAGGATAGCCGTTGTTCTTCATGGATACACTATATACCAATCCACCGAGTTCAACCTTAGCCACATCCTTTAGTCTCAGAGTCTGTCCGTTTTGGTCAGAAGAGATGATGATGTCACCATACTCCTCGGCAGTCTTCAGACGACCTTTATATCTCATGGTATACTCGTATGCCATATCGCTCTGCTCGCCAAACTTACCTGGTGCGGCCTCGATATTCTGCTCTGCCAGTGCGCCACTGATATCAGAAGGCACCAGCCCATATTGTTTCATCTTGTCAGGCTGCAACCATATACGCATAGAGTATGTCTTCATACCAGGCGACTGCACTCCACCCACACCATTCAGACGCTTGAGTGCAGGCACTACGTTGATATCATTATAGTTAGTCAAGAACTCGTCATCATATCTTCCGTCTTTTGATGTAAGAGTAAACATGATAACGTTTGATGTTTGGCGCTTCTCTACAGTCACGCCCACTCTGGTAACCTCGGCAGGTAGCAGTGCCTGTGCCTGGCTCACACGGTTCTGCACGTTGACGGCAGCCATATCGGGGTCAGAACCCTGTTTGAAATAAATAGTTATAGAGGCAGAACCATCGTTGGTAGCCTGCGAGGTCATATACGTCATGTTTTCCACACCATTGATGCTCTCCTCAAGAGGAGTGATCACGGAGTTGAGCACTGTTTGTGCATCTGCACCAGTATAGGTGGTGCGCACCGATATAGTAGGCGGTGCCACATCGGGATACTGCTCGATAGGGAGCGAGATAAGTCCGATGGTACCCAGCAGCACGAAGAAGATAGAGACTACCGTCGATAGTACCGGGCGTTTTATGAAATTAGTAAATGTCATGATTATTGCCTTTCTTATTTCTTCTTACCACTCATTACATCTGCAAACCCAGAGGCGCTGCTTTGTTTCTCTCCCAGTTTGGCAGCATCCTCAATTTTTTTGAGATACTGCTCCTCAGAGATAGGTTTTATCTCCATACCGTCAGAGAGAGAGGTGATACCCTTCGACACATATCTGTCGCCAGGTTTGAGTCCTTCTGTCACGATATAAGTCTTGCCATCGTCCATGGGGTTCACTTTGATTTCAGAGTATCTTACCTTGTTGTCTTTTCCTACGATATACACAAATCTCTTGTTTTGAACCTCAGAAGTGGCCTCCTGTGGAATGATCACTACTCCAGAGGCAGCCACTGGGATGATCACTTGTCCAGCGCCACCACTGCGCAACTGATGCTTAGGATTGCTGAAGCGTGCAATGAGCGATACTGAGCCCGTGGCAGGGTCGATAACTCCGCTTGCCTTTACCACCTTGCCAGGCTGGTCATAGATGGAACCATCAGCCAACTGCAACTTTACAGCGGGATATTCAGCTATGGCTCCCGACAAACCCTTGGCATTCTTGGTCATAGTGAGCATATCCTTCTCTGTCACAGAGAAATACACCTCCATAGTATTGATATCAGAAACGGTGGTCAGAGGTTCTACGCTTGATGCGCTCACAAGTGCGCCCACCTTATAAGGCAGCGAGCCCACCACTCCTGCAGCAGGACTCTTAACATAGCAATAGCTGAGTGCCTCCTTTGCAGAAGCCAGAGAAGCCTCTGCCTGCGCTACCGATGCGAGAGCAGTCTGATAAGTATTATTGGCTGTTTCCAGTTCATACTGTCCAATGACGTTGTTGTCGAAAAGTTTCTTTGCATTATCGTATGTCAGTTTAGCTGTTGACAATTGTGCCTTAGTCGTATTGACAGCCGCTGTGGCCTGTCTAACCTGAGCCTGATAAGCCTCGTTGTCAATCACGAAGAGCAGTTGTCCCACTCCCACTGTTTGTCCTTCTTGCACACATACTTTTGTTATAAACCCAGACGCCTTTGGTCTGATCTGTACATCCTGAATACCTTTGATAGTTGCAGGATAAGAAGTCTGCAACTCTGTTCCCTGTGTTTCCACTGTTCTTACGGCAAATTCATTGTCGGCGAAGTTTGGCTTACCGCCCTGCTTGCTTCCGCACGAAACAAGAGCAGCTCCGACAACCGCAATCATAAAAATCTTGTTTGTTTTCATACCTTATATATATATACTATTTTATATTACTACAATATTGAGCCATCATGACAATGGCTGAAATTAGGTTCTATTTCCCGTTTTTTTGAAAACTATAGTTATTACAATCAGTTTTCAGACTACAAAATTACACAATTTGCCCAAAGTAGGCAAATTGTATTCCTAATATTTAACATTATTTGGTTAGCATTATAGATTTACAAGCATTTAAGCCCCATCTGTAGTGCTTTTTGCTTAAGCAGAGCCATGAGCGGTTCTCGTTCGTTTGCCACCTTATTATCGAGCACCGCCTCTTTTAGAGTTTGTTTGAGTATGCCTACCTCTTTTGAAGGTGTGAGTCCAAACATCTGCATGATTTCATTTCCGTCAATACATGGTTGTAGCAGTCGTTTGAAGTCTTTTTCCTTTAGATCGGCAAGTTTCTCTCTCACCATTCTGAAATTCTCTATAAACATTTTCTTTCTCACCTCGTTTTTGCTTGTAATATCTGCTTCGCATAGCAGCATGAGGTCGTCGATATCCTCTCCGGCATCGTTGATAAGCCTTCTCACGGCACTATCGGTCACCACATTATCAGCAATGGCTATAGGTCTCATGTGCAGGTCAACCATCATCTGCACATACTTCATTTTATTGTCTAATGGCAGTGCAAGTCTTCTGAAGAGTGCAGGCACCATCTTAGCCCCTATGAAATTATGGTTATGAAAAGTCCATCCCTGCGCGTTATCCCATCGTTTGCTTTTGGGTTTTCCTATATCGTGCAGTAGTGCTGCCCATCTCAGCCATAGGTTATCACTTTTTCTGCTCACGTTGTCGAGCACTTCTAATGTGTGATAGAAATTATTTTTATGGCTTCTGCCGTTGCATGTCTCCACGATGTCGAGTGCAGTGAGTTCGGGCATGATAAGTTGTAGCAGTCCGCACCTATGAAGGTCTACGAAACCTCTACTTGGTGTGTCAGCCATAATGATTTTGTTTAGCTCATCCTTTATTCTCTCACCGCTCACGATTTTTATTCTCTCGGCATTGCGTATGAGCGCATCAAAGGTTTCGTCTTCTATTGTAAATCGGAGTTGTGTAGCAAACCTCACGCATCTCATCATCCTCAGCGGGTCGTCAGAGAAAGTGATGTCAGGATCGAGAGGAGTGCAAATGATACCATCTTCAAGGTCTTCAATACCGTAGAATGGGTCTACGAGTTCTCCGAACCTATCTGCATTCAGGCATATAGCCATGGCATTGATAGTGAAATCGCGTCTGTTCTGATCATCTTCCAGTGTACCGTCTTCCACTATAGGTTTACGTGAGTTTCGGTTGTAGCTCTCTTTTCGTGCCCCCACAAATTCCACCTCCATATTATGGTATTTAACCTGTGCGGTACCGAAATTGCGAAACACGGATAGGTGGGCCTTTTTTCCGAGCACCTGTTTGAGTTGAGTAGCCATTTCTATGCCACTTCCCACCACCACCACATCGATATCCTTTGATGGTCGTTGTAGGAATAGGTCTCTGACATACCCTCCCACCACATAGCACTCATACCCGAGTTTATCTGCCACGTTTGAGATGGTATGGAAAATATCTTTGTTGAGCACTTCTGCCAATTCAGCGTCTGAATATAATCTCATGAGCAAATGATTGATAATCTTCGAAAAAAGATTCTATTGTATAATCCATTGTCTATTCGACTGCAAAATTACAATTTTTTCTTGATATATCATCATTGCATGGCATCATTTTTTTGATTACATCGATACATCCCCCCTCAGGGTGCCACATATTGTTTTAAATTGGTATATGCCCAAATGGTTAGGGTCTAGAATGGCAGCTTCGTTGAGGTATCGTTGTGCATGCTCGTCATCCCCGAGTCCCCAGTATCCCAATGCCATCATATACTTGCAATGAATCACGTTTGCCTCATCCAGGTCCCCTTCCCATATCTGCAGGTCAGGCAATGATACAGCAAAATAGTCCATGGTGATATGGTCGAAGAGGTGCTGTTTTCCATATTCGAGAAGTTTGTAGAATCGTCCGTTGGCTTCTCCTTGTCGTTTCAGTTTAAGCAATGCCAGTCCTTGATAGAATATCTTGTCTGGTTTGGCATCGTTATAATACATGGCAGCAGCAGGTTGTTGTGTACCCATGGTTGCTTGCGTCCAGCACTCTACAGCTTTTTCTTTTTCACCCTTGGCATCGTATGCGCAGCCGAGGAAATAATAGAAATCATTCTCCTGTGCACCATATAGTTTGCCTTCGCCAAGATTATGAGGATACACTAGACACTGTTCGAGCAGACCTATAGCCCTGTCATACTCGCCCCCATCAATAGCCTGTTTGGCCAGTGCAACACGAGACAACTGGTATTGTCCGCTTACCTTACCTTCGCCACCTTCCCATGGATGGAAATGATGTGCATCGAGCATCTCCATAGCCTCCTGATACTGCCCTGTAAGGTTGAGCAGTGTAATCTCCTCAAGCAGCAGGTCATCGCGTTGGGCTATGAGTTGCGGGTATTGTCTTAGGTTGTAGAGTCTCGTTTGATGGTCGCGCCCCATTTTTTTGTATAGTTGATCTAGTTCCATGAGAATGCGTCCGTCTGTTGTGTCGAGTGCAAAAGCTTTCTCCATATACTCCAGAGCCAGTTGCTGATTATGCTGCTTATTGTATTCATAGAGAGCGAGATTGCGCCATACTGTAGGGAAGTGGGGAATCAACTCCGACGCTCTTCCCCAGTTCTCACGTGCCGCATCATATTGTCGTGCACCATAATAGAGCGTGCCGAGCAGGTAATGAGCTTTGCCGTCGCTGGGGTTGTCATCAATGGCAGCCTTCAGAGCTATGATATCCTCCAATCTGTTTGGGAAGCAATAGCTGATGTCTGCCTTTATAGCCATATTATAGTCTGCCATATAATAATAAGTCATAGCCGTCGCTGCATTCTGTTGTATTGCCAGTCTCCACACGTCATTGGCAGTATCGCGCTGTCCACAAGCCAGATAATCGAGTGCGAGTTCATCATAGTTATTAGATTGCTGGTGCATGATGTCTGTGAGTTCGTCTATTGCTGCCTTACTGCCCGTCAGGAGATATTCCTCATAGCGGCAATCATAGTTAAACAGGTCTATGGCCTTGCTCTTCCTGCACACCTCCAGGGCCTCATCATTGTGCCCCATCATACGCAGGATAGTGGCCTTGAGTGCAATTGATTTATGATTGTGTATATTGCATGCCAGGCTTCCCTCCACCTCTTCGAGAGCATCATCATACCTACCCTCTGCCGTAGAGATACATGCAGCTTGATATAGAGCAGCAGAGCGCCATGCATAACTCCATGCCGCCTTCCAAAACCATTCATACGCCTCATTGTTTCTGCCCTGGTATTTAAGGCATAGAGCCAGGTTATAGAGAGGTTCTCCGTCGTATGGATTGGGGTTTCGTTTATACAGCACTCTCTGTGCATGGTGCAGATAAGGTTCTGCTTTGTCGAATCGTCCGTGGCGCAGCCACCATAATCCTATCTGATTAAGACAACGATAGTCATCTGGATCTCGTCGCAATGCTTCTTCATAATAGTCCATAGGGCTCCATGTGGCATGTCTGTACTGCTCAAGATGTAGACCAGTTAGAAAGAGTTGGTCATTGGTTTTAGTGTCTTTGGGTGTAAGTGCAGCCTCGGCGGGATCAGGTATTGGTTTTATTTCATCTGCTTCTGCATGCCACTGCAGGTTGTTGGCAGAGAGGGTCAGTGCGCTCAGTGGTGCACCCTTCACATCTATATGCTCTTCTATTAGCAATTGCTCTGGACTGAGCATTGCCTCGTGTTCGTAATATATGGTACCGTTGTCGTTTTTCAGCACCACGTGCACCAGTTGTTTGCTGGTGGCATATAGTTTTATCCACACGCTGCCGTCACTATTCTTGTCGATATTGAGCACCAGATCCTTTGATGCGTTTTTCACTATGCCCACCTCCTGATAAGGCATGAAATACTGTGTGAATCTCTTCTCTTCGTATGGCATAAGCCATGTAAAGTCGGGTTGGTTTTCGGTAAACACTCCAGCCATGAGTTCGATATATGGTCCGTCATGGTCGGTGAGGTTGCGGTCCCATGCCTGTCCGAAATCGCCATTCCCCCATGTCCACTGTTTCTTGCCCGGCGACACATGATGTGATGCCACATGCAGCATGCCTCCGCGACTATCATTCTCATACCCTCCCTCGAAATTATATTTTGAGTTAACGCCCATATAACTGGTGGGCACCTTAATATTCTTGTAGTTGGAGATGTCTACTCCAGCCGAATAATCCATTTTGTAATAGGTGCCAGTGGCAATGGGAAAGGTGCTGACTGCTCTCTTGCCATGGTCAAACACGGCATTGATATCTTGTGGAAACACGCTTTGATAATAGTCATTCACTGCCACTGCGGGGTTTGCCCACCAAAGGAATGTTTGCGGCAGAGGAGTACCATTATACAGATGCCCTCTTATCTCGAGATATGCCTTTCCTGGGCGTAGTGTAAATCCGGCAGCACCTTTTTGGTGAAACATGCGCTCATATTCGTTTACCCAAACGGTCACGCTTCCATCAGCGTTTTCCTCTATGGCAGAGTCTACGGACTGATAGGTGGATGGGCGGTGGTGTTGTGGCCAGTTAAACTCAATGCCTCCACTAATCCATGGACCTGTAAGTCCCACGAGTGCTGGTTTGATTACATGGTTATAATAAACGAAGTGTCTGTTTTTCACTTTGTCGAATGCCATCTGTATGCGCCCTCCGAGTTCGGGCAGCACCATCACTTTTATATATTCGTTTTCAATAAACACGGCATGCCATGTGTGGTCTACGGGTTTGTCGCTAATCTTCTCTATCACGGGATAAGGGTATACCACACCACTTGACCCCTGATACACTCTCTTTTCGAGATACATTGGATTTTTGTCTGGCGCTCCCACCTCATAAGTAGGTATTACCACATCCTCTCTCCATGCTTTTACCATAATATATCTTCTTTGTTTTAAATTAGTATGATGGTTTTTTATTTCTTCTTTACATAGGATATCATTCCAGGTTCTTGCCTTTCGTTTCTTTCAGTTTGAGTGCAAACACCATAAATCCCATGGCACACACTGCGGCATATATCCAGAAAGTGCCATAGCTGCCCAGCCACTTATTTAGGAATGGGAAAGTGTATGTAAGTGTTGACGACCCTGCCCACAATGCAAAGGTGCAAGTGGCCACTCCGAGCGAGCGCACCTTGTCGGGGAATATCTCTGATATGAGCACCCAAGTGCAGGGCCCCAGTGTCATGGCATAGCACCCTATGGCGAGCACCACAAGTAGTATCACTCCCACGCCGGTCACATGCAGATAATAGCATCCACCGAGCAGGGCATAGATAATGCAGAGTGCACCTGCGCCAAGCATCATGAGTGGTTTGCGACCCACTTTGTCTACGGTGCGAATGGCGATAACTGTAAACACCACATTGGCAATGCCCGTGATTACGATATTAAACAGCACATCTCCAATCTCATAGCCTGCCTGCTGAAACACTTCTTGGGCATAATTGAATATCACATTGGTGCCGCACCACTGCTGAAACACGGCTATAAACAGGCCGAGCAGCAATATGGAAGAATGAGACCACAGCGCCGAAAACCCTCCTTGCACTGACTGACTGCGCTCCTCTTGGGTCGTGGCTTCCCCTGCCCTATCCTCTTTCATTTTTATCCATCTCGGACTCTCAGGAATAAAGAAACTGAAGATGAGGAAGATGGCTGATGGTATCATGGGCACCCAAAACATCCATCGCCAAGCCATTTGTCCGTTCCAAGTGGCAGCAATGGTCTCTTCGGTGATGCCAGCGGGCATGGGCTGTGCTATGAGCCAGTTTACTATCTGTGCGGCCAGTATGCCCAACACTATCATCATCTGGTTGAGCGACACCATGCGCCCTCTGATGTCGGCAGGGGCCACCTCTGCTATATACATGGGCGAGAGTCCCGAAGCCAGTCCTATGCCCATTCCTCCGAAGAAGCGTGCAATGAGAAAGGTGTCGAAGGTGCTCACGGCTCCTGTGGCCAGCGACGACACGAGAAAGATTATCGACGAGATAGTGAGCAGTTTCTTGCGACCAATGCGGTCTGCCAGCCATCCCACTGTCATGGCTCCCACCATGCATCCTATCAGTGCTATGGTCATGGCAAGCCCTTGATCGCTGGTCGAATCTGCAATACCGAAATATGCTTCATAGAATGGTTTCGCTCCGCCTATGACCACCCAGTCATAACCAAAGAGTAGTCCGCCCAATGCTCCCACAAGGCAGATGAAATACGTGTAAACCTTTGCATTCATAATCGTTTTTTCTTTTTGGGGGGGGGAATATTGTTTGTTGTTTCTGGCTGCAAAGTTATATTAAATAAGCCTGCCTGGCAATAGAAAAAAAACAATAAAAGATGTACAATATTACGATTATCAGAAATAAAACACTTATCTTTGCACCCATACTACAAACCCAGATAAAAAATATTCTGTTATGATAAGGATGAGTGATGGTTTTTCGGGCGAGCGTTCCATATCTCTGCCAGACATGATTATAAGGGCATGCGAAAATGATGGTTTGCTTGCCAACCTCTATATCACCGACATAGGCTTTTATCCGCATGCCATATATCATTACCGCAAGCGCCAGCAGGGGGTGGCACAGTATATTCTGATTTATTGCATCAAAGGCAGCGGATGGTATCATATCAGGGGCAAGCGCCATGAGGTGAGAGAGAATCAATATTTTATTATCCCACAGGGAGAGGCTCATGAGTATGCATCCAACAACCATGATCCATGGACTATCTACTGGGTTCATTTCACAGGTCATTGCGCATGCTATTTCGACGATGGCAGTTGCTCCCCCACCGACATACTGCCGGGTGCCACATCGCGCATCTCTGACCGCAACACCATCTTCGAAGATATCTTTCTCACACTCAGCGACAATTACAATATCTACAACCTGCGCTATGCTGCCTCGCTGCTTTATGGTTTCTTGGCTTCGTTTCGCTATCTCAGCCATTTTCGCAAATACAATTCTCAGCAGCAGCGCATCAATTCTTCTGACATTGTCAACATGTCGGTGCGATATATGAATGAGAATATCGAAAAGAAATTGCGCCTTGATGACCTTTGCAGATTCATCGGCTATTCTCCTTCGCAACTATCATTGCTCTTTCGCAATCAAACGGGCCATTCTCCCCACAACTATTTTAACATCCTCAAGATACAGTTAGCCTGCAAACTGCTTGAAACCACCGATCTAAAGATCAATCAGATATGTGCCAAGGTAGGCATAGACGACAGTTATTATTTCTCGCGTCTGTTTACCAAAACCATAGGCATATCGCCCAAAAAATACCGCTGCGCCAAGAATGAGGCGAAATAAGACTAACACATTGCCTTCAATAAGCCATCCCTACTCTGTTTATGACTTCTGTCAATCTGTTAATACATCAAAAAAAATATTGCTGTGGATAAACCATTTTGCTTGTTTTGAGTCATAAAATCAGAAAGCAACATGTTGATTTATCTGTGGGACCAACATAGCCCATAACAACTAACAGAGGCTGAAAAGCCGCACTATTAACAAACAAAAAACAGAATTATGAAAAAGATCATCATCATGGCCTTGGCAGTCCTATGGGGCGCAGGCACCATGTCTGCCCAGCGCGACGGGAAACAGAGAATGTCTACAGAAAACAGAGTGGCACGCATGACCAAGCAGTTAAACCTCACCGAAGAGCAGCAGCAGAAGATAACAGCCATCTATAAAGACTTTGAGTCGAAACGCAAGGAGGGCGAACGCCCCAACCGCGAAAAGATGATGGAAGAAATGAAAAAGGTGGATGAACAAGTCAACAGCGTGCTCACCGACGAGCAAAAGAAGAAATATGAGGAGTTGAAACAGGCTCGAATGAAAAGACAACCAAGAACCAGATTCAATAAAGAAAAAGAATAACAAAATAATAATGTATCCGCTGACTAATCAAATCATCAGCGGATACAATCACAATCTATCTATTATTATACACTACAACTTTTTTTTGTAATAATATGGCATTTAATAATTCTACTTCTTCGTCATATTCTTCTTAGATACCAAATCCATTAATTACGCACGGCTTTGAAGTTTTATCTTTATTCTTTGGCGATTATAAAGATACTCATTTTCTGTGAGATACACAAACTTCATTTTATTCCAAAATCACGTTATATACCGCTTGTAAATTTTCACTTGCTTCCTATAGAATTTTCAAAATATATTCAGTTAATAAAATTTAAAATGACACA